>WLWD01001869.1_pt1 | contig 114619 bp, 56 predicted proteins | sample 6712731 | NCBI WGS metagenome assembly WLWD01 (sample SAMN12718690, study PRJNA576275) | sponge metagenome | isolation source: marine sponge | host: Mycale hentscheli | place: New Zealand: South Island, Marlborough, Capsize Point | collected 2014-11-01 | reverse complement strand
GTACTAATATATACATAAGAGGCTGTAAGCACGAGTATAGTAATAATTTCAAAAACTGTGTAAATGATACACTATTTCCTAGCTAGATTACATCATTTATATTTATAACAGTATGGTGTGTAAATTGCCCAATCAAAAATATATGGGGAAAATAGCTGTTCAATTGAATTTGCATGATGAAAGTGAAATATCATGGTAATTAAGTGAAATTAGCACAAAAACTAAGTAAAATAGCATGATAGCTGAGTGAAATGGTATGGTTAAGTGTGCATGCGTGCAGCTCCAGCCTTGAAAATGTATAGTTCGAGTAGTTTCTGGTCGGAGACAATGTCATTCTTTAGCGATAAGTTCTACCCATATTAGACAGAATTTTTTCAACAGATTAGGAGGAGCCAGAGGTTAAAAACGAATCTCCAATGAAAAGAAAAGTGTGAATAATGGAATAATTAGAGTGAGGTGATTACTTTGACGAAAGTATAGAGAAACTGCAAGCTCATGATTTTTAAACCGCATAAATACATTATCTTTTGCTAAGTATTAACATGCAACTACACAAAAAAAAACTACGATATTCATAGTTTTAATGTGGCAAAAATATTCACTTGGTTTTACCTCGTGAATATTTTCTCATACCACTAATGCCACCATTCCTGAATGCCACAATATTCATGCCAAATACAATGAAATTAAAACTAAAAAGTACATACTCTAGAAGAAGCTGATGTGGCTACACCACTAAAAAAAAGTTCACAAAAACTGGAGTTAATTTTCACGTTAGTGTTTTCTAATTAAAATACTGCTTGAGTGTTTAATTGAAAGCTCAATTATATTCTTTTAACAACGACAATGACAGTAACTAGTCCTTACACTGAATAGAGTATAGTGGGTGATTTCACAATACCATATTGTGTCAATAGCTATTTGGTTAAGCTTAATCTGCCCACATGCCTTTTATAGAAACCATTATACTTGTAAGGTTTCCCTTGTCAGTACAATTTTAATAGCTAGCACTCTTATTATTTTCTTGTATTTTTTTTACACACATAAACACAGACTAAACACACATGTGCACAGAGCACACACACACACACACACACACACACACACACACACACACTTTAAGACATATACACATGAGCACACACACTTACACAGTAAATGAAAGGATATAGAATACTTTAGGTTAACTGATATGGAATACATATCTAGCCTGCTCTACAGTAGCTACTTTTAATAAGCTCTTCTTGGAGACTTGTCCTTTTAATTTAAGTTGTTGTTGTTGTTTTTTCTCTCCTCACTGGTTTTTATTCTGCTATCTTAGCAGCTCTTTGAGCCCATTTTCTAGCTTTTTAATTGCCATACAGGTTGGTAGGAAGATGATTTTAGCATCTTGTATTTTCCAATTGAAGCTGACATGTTGTGTTGTTGCTGTTGTTGCTTCTTCTTTTTTTTAATAATAAATGTTCAGTCATAACATGAATCTTCAGCTATCTGGTCTTAGTTAATTTTATTAGTTTTTGCTGTATGAATAGCAAATAATGTAGCCTAATCAGTCGTTGCGCTACTAAAGACTGCCCACTACATCCAGTAAAATGTGGGGGTGTGCCAGCACCCGGTGTACCACTGCTTTCTACCCCACAGCCCTAGCGCTTTCTCTGCTGATCATTTTTATTACTTTCCACAAATACGTGCAATAAATTGTTGCTAGAGATTGCCACTGAACTTCATAGCAACAAAAAAGGGAACATTTTTCCCACGCCAACTGAATTAAAGACATAGTCAACCGTGATTTAGGTATGAACATACTCAGAACAACCATTTAAGAACTTCCATTTTCTTGGTAACCTGCACAAATTCTATAATATATTCAATAGCAAGGGTGTGCTCATGTCTGAGGAACAATACAGCATTATTTAAGATATTGCAAGCGAAGTGGCTTTCAGAGCCTGTGGTGGTATACACAGATGGTACGATCTGCCACGCACCACTATGTAAAAACCCAAGTTCCTGTAAGGCTTCAACACCAGCTGAATCATAGCACATGCAGTGTCAAATCATAACACTCAATTCCTTACATGACTCTTAAACAAGTTTATCATTACTTCGTACTCTTTGCTCACACTGATGCATGAGTGGCATAACTGAGGGTAGGCTTATTTCTATTATTTTATCCTGGCATAACTTGACCACTAGCTAACACTTTAGCCTTACATCACCACTCCCTCAACCATACCTTTGTAGGTGTGGTAGAAGGTGTGGCCATGTAAGACTATTTAGCTTATACATGTATAACATAATATGTAAATAGACCCAGCTTATTATGATGTAATAACAAGTAAATTTACATTGTTGTTATTGTTGTTATTATTATTGTTGTTTTCCATTATCGCCATTATAATATCAAATATTTAATACTTGTCTCACCTGTCATAGATATTAAATTACTTTATCTCACCTGTTTCAAACAATTCATTTGCTCAAGACAATTAATTGTATGAGTAATAGCACAGGTTACCCATGCTATCACTCGATATTCTTTAAAAAATCATTTGCACTGTAGCTACACTGTATCGTCCACTCACTACCTCTGCATTTCAAGATTAGCTTCCCCTTGAACTTTGTTTTCAAGCTATGGCTCCTCCTAATTTGTTGAAAAAAATTCTGTCTAATACAGGCAGAACTTTTCGCAAAAGAATGACATAGTTGAAACTACTCGAACTGTACCTTTCCAAGGTTTAGAGTTGCCCATGCACACTTACCCGTACTATTCACTTAGTACCATAGTGTTTCACTTAGTTTCTGCTGATATGTTTAATCATACAGTCAGTAGGTCCGTGAACTATATCACGCTCTACAATTTCTCAAAGTTGTGGTCATATTCACAACTGTTGTGGCTGTAATAAATCAAATAATGTGGAGATGGACATTAAAACATAGCTAGGTGCAATTTAAACAAACTAAGAGTAACGAAAATAACAATAGTTGTCAAAACATGACAAAAAATGGACTTGATGTAGCTGCTATGATACCTTATTAAACTATAATATACTATTAATCAATTACAATTTTAAAATCCAATTATAGGAACATTTTCATTTTCGTTTCTTGCTATATTTAGACAGTAATTATAAGGTGCAGTGGAATACAAAAGATAAATAATAGTAAGCCAAAGAATCGGTAATAATCTTGTAAAAAAAACCTAAGGAATTTCCTAACTTTAGTGAATCACTCTATAGCAAGGTATATCACTTATGATTACCAATGTACATACCGTAGTGAAGTACCTGAAATAGCTATACAGTTGAACAACGGTTCACAATTGCATAAATTATATTATTTTTATGTACAATACTGCAAAGTGTACACTAATGCATGGTTAAGTCTAATCATTGATCTTCCCACATCCTTTTTGTAGGAACTTGTATGATTTCTCTTATCAGCACACTTTAAAATTTGGTTTATTGTGCATTTTTGTTTGCAGGTTCCTCTTAAAATGTCTTTCCCTAGCTTAAACTTTAGTATCACATAGCCACACCCTCAATCAGCATTGTAAGTTTGGTAGAGGGTGTGGCCACACAAGATTTATTATATGTGTGGCACAGTATTTGCAAAATCATTTGAGCTTTTTATTATTGTATGGTCCTGCCTCACCAGGACAAGCAATAGCTGGAAAAGGAACAGAACTAGTATATTTGTGTGTTTGTATCTTGTAATTCACTATGTGTGTATGTGGTTAGCTTGTATTTATGTGAATTTGATCATTCATGTCTATTCATCAATTTCTTTTGACAGATGTGTTAATTTTGGTTGTACATTCATGATCATTTGCATGTGTATTTGAGGGTCCATATAACACTACACTGTAACTTATCTCTCCACATCCATTTCTGGTCTTGATTACTCACTGTACCATCCTTCCTCTTTTAAATAAATCTTAACTAAAATTATCCTGTATTAGCAGTGGGATTGGTTGAGGGCAAGAATTTGGTACAAGCAGTACAGATAGGCTGAAGAAACCTTAAAAGACCTGGTGGCAGGCTACTTTATCCAGCCATCCAACTATCTGTGCGAGTTACCTGTGACTCCCACATGAGCTACCACAATTATTTTTTTCTACTGTCTTATAAACAACTACAGAATTTTGGGCTATTAATTTAAAGCATTTCGAATTGTAATCAATTATTTTGGCCATAAGAATCTAACTTTAATTAGTTAGGCCATAAATGTGCTTCAAATATTATGGTCTTGATAATTCACTATTATTTTAAACACCCAGTCATTGCAAAAAAAATAATAATAATTGAACAGTCACCAACAAAAAAACAACAATAATAAATGTTTAACTAACAAATAAATATATTTTGGCTACTACAATAGTAGGCATGTCCTAATATAGGGTTCAAACCTGTTGGTAATTTCTTAGAAATGCCTGTTGTTGTTATTGTTGTTTTTTTTTGTTTTGTTTTTAAGTCAAACATTTGCTGCAAGTGGTTACTAAGGCACTAAAACACCTTTGCCGCATATACGCAATCTAAAAACTCAACCATATATTAGTAGCTGGAGTACTACATGTCAAAATTAATCATACAACAATACTTTATAAGTTTATGTAGCCTAACTCGGGAGGCTCGCTCGCCATATGTACTGAAGCACACCATCAGTAATTAGACTAACTCACCTGATTGAAAAGATTCACTTGCTCCAAAGGAATTATTTATAGTAGACTCCATTGGCATTGAAAGATTGCTTGGGTGGGGACGTTCATTTACTCCTGCAGGTAAAATTTTAATTAAATAAAATAACCAGCCAAAATGTATTTCAAAGCTAAAATATGCACAAAACATCAAACAAAACATGAAACAATGTTTATAATGTTCATAATAAAACAACTCCTTTGACCTGCATGTATGGAAAGGGACTAAAAGTAACGAACAACGAAAATTACCAAACATGACAAATTACTATAATGATAATGATTAATTCCAAATTCTTGAATTCCTTAGTTTTTGGTGTAGTTATATGGTGTCCTTTAAGATGCAGTAGAAAAATAATAGGAATAACTATATAGATATAACATTATGTACAGTTGTACTTATATATATATATATATTTATTGCAGCTTTGATATTTTTACTTGAATATTTCCGCATCACGCGAGCGTTCTGTATTCTCCCATATTGTACGGTTTATATTGTACGGTACACTACGCATGCGCGTAGCGAGTAAAATCAATGAAAATTGAATTGTAACCGGTTGAGAAAAAATATCAAGGCAGCAATAAATCACTTATCACACTTGTCGTACAATATGGGAATGATATTTTACTCTCACGCCACATTTTCACTCGCCTTTGGCTCGTGAAAATATTTTGCGTGCTCGTAAAATATTTTCCCATATTGTACTCTGACTCGTGCTATAAGTATTATATATATTTATATTTATATATATATACACATAGGTAGCTGTAAGCAAGATTATAGTAATAATTTCAAAAACTGTGTAAATCATACACTATTTCCTAGCTAGATTACATCATTTATATTTATAATAGTATGGTGTGTAAATTGCCCAATCACAAATATATGGGGAAAATAGATGTTCAATTGAATTTGCATGATGAAAGTGAAATATCATGGTAATTAAGTGAAAAAGCACAAAACTAAGTAAAATAGTATGATAGCTAAGTGAAATGGTTTGGTTAAGTGTGCATGCGTGCAGCTTCAGCCTTGGAAACATATAGTTCGAGTAGTTTCTGGTCGGAGACAATGTTATTCTTTAGCGATAAGTTCTACACATATTAGACAGAATTTTTTTTCAATAGATTAGGAGGAGCCAGAAGTTAAAAACGAATCTCCAATGGGAAGAAAAGTATGAATAATGGAATAATTAGAGTGTGGTGATTACTTTGTCGAAATAGAGAAACTGCAAGCTCATGATTTTTAAACCGCATAAATACATTATCTGTTGCTAAGTATTAACATGCAACTACACAAAAAAAAAACTACGATATTCATAGCTTTAATGTGGCAAGAATATTCACTTGGTTTTACCTTGTGAACATTTTCTCATACCACTAATGCCACCATTCCTGAATGCCACAATATTCATGCCAAATACAATGAAATTAAAACTAAAAAGTGCATACTCTAGAAGAAGCTGATGTGGCTACACCACTAAAAAACAGTTCACAAACTGGAACTAATTTTCATGTTGGTCTTTTCTAATTAAAATACAGCTCGAGTGTTTAATTGAAAGGTCAATTATATTCTTTTAACAACGACAATGACAGTAACTAGTCCTTACACTGATAGAGTATAGTGGGTGATTTCACAATACCATATTGTGTCAATAGCTATTTGGTTAAGCTTAATCTGCCCACATGCCTTTTATAGAAACCATTATACTTGTAAGGTTTCCCTTGTCAGTACAATTTTAATAGCTAGCACTCTTATTATTTTCTTGTATTTTTTTTTACACACATAGACACAGACTACACACACATGTGGTGCACAGAGCACACACACACACACACACACACACACACTTTAAGACATATACACATGAGCACACACACTTACACAGTAAATGAAAGCTGAATAAGATGAGCTATGGCAGACCTTCCGAATATGTACTAGAAAATGGTTCCCATTAAAGTCAGTGAGGTGAGCTAAGGGGCTATAGATACAGAATACTTTAGGTTAGCTGATGTGGAATACATATCTAACCTGCTCTACAGTAGCTACTTTTTAATAAGCTCTTCTCGGAGACTTGTCCTTTTAATTTAAGTTGTTGTTGTTGTTTTTTCTCTCCTCACTGGTTTTTATTCTGCTATCTTAGCAGCTCTTTGAGCCCATTTTCTAGCTTTTAATCGCCCTACAGGTGGGTAGGAAGATGATTTTAACACCCTGTATTTTCCAATTGAAGCTGATATGTTGTGTCATTGCTGTTGTAGCTGTTTTTTGAAATAATAAATGCTCAGTTATAACATGAATCTTCAGTTATCTGGTCTTAGTTAATTTTATCAGTTTTTACTGTATGAATAGCAAATTATGTAGCCTAATCAGTCGTTGCGCTACTAAAGACTGCCCACTACATCCAGTAAAATGTGGGGGTGAGCCAGCACCCGGTGTACCCCTGCTGTCTACCCCACAGACCTAGCGCTTTTCTGCTGATCCTTTTTATTACTTTCCACAAAAATACGTGCAATAAATTGTTGCTAGAGATTGCCACTGAACTTCATAGCAACAAAAAAGGGAACATTTTCCCCACGCCAACTGAATTAAAGACATAGTCAACCGTGATTTAGGTATGAACATAATCAGAACGACCATTTAAGACCTTCCATTTTCTTGGTAACCTGCACAAATTCTATAATATATTCAATAGCAAGGGTGTGCTCATGTCTGAGGAACAATACAGCATTATTCAAGATATTGCAAGCGAAGTGGCTTTCAGAGCCTGTGGTGGTATACACAGATGGTACGATCTGCCATGCACCACTATGTGAAAACCCAAGTTCCAGTAAGGCTTCAACACCAGCTGAATCATAGCACATACAGTGTCAAATCATAACACTCAATACCTTACATGACTTTTAAACAAGTTTATCATTACTTCATACTCTTTACTCACACTGATGCATGAGTGGCATAACTGAGGGTTGACTTATTCTATTATTTTATCCTGGCATAACTTGACCACTAGCTAACACTTTAGCCTTACATCACCACTCCCTCAACCATACCTTTGTAGGTGTGGTAGAAGGTGTGGCCATGTAAGACTATTTAGCTTTTACATGTATAACATATGTAACAATAGAACCAGCTTATTATGATGTAATAACAAGTAAATTTACATTGTTGTTATTGTTGTTATTATTATTATTGTTTTCCATTATCGCCATTATAATATCAAATATTTAATACTTGTCTCACCTGTCATAGATTTTAAATTACTTTATCTCACCTGTTTCAAACAATTCATTTGCTCAAGAAAATTAATTGTATGAGTAATAGCACAGGTTACCCATGCTATTGATCCCTAATAGCACAGGTTACCAGTGCTATCACTCGATATTCTTTAAAAAATCATTTGCACTGTAGCTACACTGTATCGTCCACTCACTACCTCTGCATTTCAAGATTAGCTTTCCCTTGAACTTTGTTTTCAAGCTATGGCTCCTCCTAATTTGTTGAAAAAAATTCTGTCTAATACAGGCAGAACTTTTCCCAAAAGAATGACATAGTTGAAACTACTCAAACTGTACATTTCCAAGGTTTAGAGTTGCCCATGCACACTTACCCGTACTATTCACTTAGTACCATGGTGTTTCACTTAGTTTCTGCTGATATGTTTAATCATACAGTCAGTAGGTCCGTGAACTATATCACGCTCTACAATTTCTCAAAGTTGTGGTCATATTCACAACTGTTGTGGCTGTAATAAATCAAATAATGTGGAGATGGACATTAAAACATAGCTAGGTGCCATTTAAACAAGCTAAGAGTAACGAAAATAACAATAGTTGTCAAAACATGACAAAAAAGGAACTTGATGTAACTGCTATGATACCATATTAAACTATAATATTATACTATTAATCAATTACAATTTTAAAATCCAATTATAGGAACATTTTCATTTTCGTTTCTTGCTATATTTAGACAGTAATTATAAGGTGCAGTGGAATACATAAGATAAATTATAGTAAGCCAAAGAATCAGTAATCATCTTGTAAAAAAACCTAAGGAATTACCTAACTTTAGTGAATCATTCTATAGCAAGGTATATCGCTTATAATTGTAAAATCCTCTGATATGAACACTAAAGATATCCAATGTACATACCGTAATGAAGTACCTGAAATAGCTATACAGTTGAACAACGCAATTGCATAAATTATATTATTTTGATGTACAATACTGCAAAGTGTATAGAGTAAAGTGGGTGATATCACAATACCATATTCTGTCAATAGCCATTTGGTTCAGCTTAATCTTCCTACATGCCTTTTATAGAAACCATTACACTTGTAAGGTTTCCCTTGCCAGTATAATTTTAATAGCTAGCACTCTTGTTATTTTCTTGTATTTTTTTTACACACATAGACACAGACTACACACACATGTGCACAGAGCACACACACACACACACACACACACACACACACACACTCTATAAGACATATACACATGAGCACACACACTTACACAGTAAATGAAAGCTGAGTAAGTTGAGCTATGGCAGACCTTCCGAATATGTACTAGAAAATAGTTCCCATTAAAGTCAGCGAGGTGAGCTAAGGGGCTATAGATACAGAATACTTTAGGTTAGCTGATGTGGAATACATATCTAACCTGCTCTATAGTAGCTACATTTTAATAAGCTCTTCTTGGAGACTTGTCCTTTTAATTTAAGTTGTTTTTCTTCTGTCCTCACATAATTCTGCTATCTTAGCAGCTCTTTGAGCCCATTTTCTAGCTTGTTTTAATCACCCTAAAGGTGGGTAGGAAATTGATTTTAGCATACACTCACCATCCCGTATTTTCCAATTGAAGCTGATGTTGCTGTTGTTGCTTTTTTTTTTTAATAATAAATGCTAACATGAATCTTCAGCTATCTGGTCTTACATAGTTAATTTGATCAGTTTTTGCTGTATGAATAGCAAATAATGTAGCCTAATCAGTCGTTGCGCTACTAAAGACTTCCCACTACATCCAGTAAAATGTGGGGGTGTGCCAGCACCCGGTGTACCACTGCTTTCTACCCCACTGTCCTAGCACTTTCTCTGCTGATCATTTTTATTACTTTCCACAAATACATGCAATAAATTGTTGCTAGAGATTGCCACTGAACTTCATAGCAACAAAAAAGGGAACATTTTGCCCACGCCAACTGAATTAAAGACATAGTTAACCGTTGATTTAGGTATGAACCTACTCAGAATGACCATTTAAGACCTTATATTTTCTTGGTAACCTGCACCAATCCTATAATTTATTCAATAGCAAGGATGTGCTCATGTCTGAGGAACTATACAGCATGATTCAAGATATTGCAAGCGAAGTGACTTTCAGAGCCTGTGGTGGTATACACAGATGGTACGATCTGCCATGCACCACTATGTAAAACCCAAGTTCCTGTAAGGCTTCAACACCAGCTGAATCATAGCACATACAGTGTCAAATCATAACACTCAATTCCTTACATGACTTTTAAACAAGTTCATCATTACTTCGTACTCTTTACTCACACTGATGCATGAGCAACGGTTCACAATTTGCATAAATTATATTATTTTGATGTACAATACTGCAAAGTGTACACTAATGCATGGTTAAGTCTAATCATTAATCTTCCCACATCCTTTTTGTAGGAACTTGTATGGTTTCACTTATCAGCACATTTTAAAATTTGGCTTATTGTGCATTTTTGTAAGCAGGTTCCTCTTAAAATGTCTTTCCCTAGCTTAAATTTTAGTATCACATAGCCACACCCTCAATTGGCATTGTAAGTTTGGTAGAGGGTGTGGCCACACAAGATTTGTTATTATGTGTGGCACAGTATTTGCAAAATCATTTGAGCTTTTTATTATTGTAGGGTCCTGCCTCACTTGGACAAGCAATAGCTGGAAAAGGAACAGAACTAGTATGTGTGTTTGTATCTTGTAATTCACTATGTGTGTATGTGGTTAGCGTGTATTTATGTGAATTAGATCATTCATGTCTATTCATCAATTTCTTTTGACAGATGTGTTAATTTTGGTTGTACATTCATGATCATTTGCATGTGTATTTGAGGGTCCATATAACACTACACTGTAACTTATCTCTCCACATTTAGCTTTACTCCATTTCTTGTCTTGATTACTCACTGTACCATCCTTCCTCTTTTAAATAAATCTTAACTAAAATTATCCTGTATTAGCAGTGGGATTGGTTGAGGGCAAGAATTTGGTACAAGCAGTACAGATAGGCTGAAGAAACCTTAAAAGACCTGGTGGCAGGCTACTTTATCCAGCCATCCAACTATCTGTGCGAGTTACCTGTGACTCCCACATGAGCTACCACAATTATTATTTTCTACTGTCTTATAAACAACTACAGAATTTTTCAAATTGTAATCAATTATTTTGGCCATAAGAATCTAACTAAGAAGTATGGTCTTGATAATTCACTATTATTTTAAGCACCCAGTCATTGCAAAAATAATAATAATAATTGAACAGTCACCAACCAATAATAATACAAAGCAAAAAAAACAACAAAAAAAAAAACAATAATGTATAAGTGTTGCTCGACTGGTTTATGATACATCATTGATTCTTTATCGTGACCTCTTAGAACTAATATTTTGCCTAACTAGAAGTTACATTCTGAAATGAGGATACAATCTCTATTTTTCAGAGCATGCTGAAATGGGATAGGAAGAAACTAGCTATTATTCTCATTTATATGAAATCCACTTTCATTTGCTTGTTGCAAAGGCCAGCCAACATAGGAATAATAATAATACTATTTTTAAAACATCCACTTGCTTAACCCCCAAATAATCTCCTGACCACAGGTTTTTTCTCATGTAACTCCTACTTAGGAAAGGAAATATTTGGCTGGTAATGTACCTTTGTTGATGATACTTTCTAATTTTACAATCAATAAAAATTGGTCGGCCATGACAGCCTGGCAGGTTCTTTATTAATTATTTGTTGCTCATACTATTTCTCTTCTTCTAAGCATATTAAATGATTATTGATGGAGCCATAAATGTGTTTCAGTGACTCTATAACCTGCTCTCTACTAGAGCTAAATGTACAGTAATTTTTTTAATCTTGTGTGTGATGTCTATGAATGATTAATTTTGAAAGTATTGTCATCTAATACTGAAATAGTTTAGCTCAGTAAACCCCAAGGCTAAGCCTGAAAGTATGTACCCACTGATTCTCAAATTATTATACTCTATATTACGTTTTGCCTACCACTCCACCAAAGTTTAAGATACATAATAATATAGTGGTAGTGTATTAGTGAGATTACTTACCATTGAATCCAGTAGGTGGCATAGTTTTCTTATTCTTTCCTAACTTATCTAAACAAATATAGAAATAAAAATAAACTATTATGCTGGATTACTTATTATTATGAAACACCAAATTAAAGGTGTGAACCCTCAGTGCTTAGCTATTACAAAATCATTTCTCAGACCAATCAGGCAATGAAAACAATAGATGTAAATGCTGTCTTCTTAAGAATTGTAATATGCAACGGGACACTTACTGGTAATTTCAATACAAACTGTTCAAGTGGATATCCTCTCCTCACAAGAAGTAGCAGGAAAATGGTTTTCTGCAGACTTAAGAGATCAAGTCCAAGAATGAACACTCAATCCATAGACTATCACTTTTGATATGCCATGCTTTACCTAATCTATTGCCCATTCAGCTTGAGGGAATTACCCCCTCTCCATCACAAGCACTCAGCTAACTTCTTGGTGTAAAGCAAAGTTATGTGGACTGCAAAAAATAAGACGTGACGATGGGAAATATTACCCATAAAAACTAGTACCTAGTGGGCCTGATAGCTTCACTGACTAAGTTCATACCTAATTCAACAGTTAATTATCAGTTATCTCCAGACTGACAGACATACGGACCAGATCAGACCAGACAGATAGACAGGATGACTACTATAACCCTCTCACGCATGTGTGCTGAGATTAATTAAAGCAAAACTGAACAATACTTATCAGAACAGTTCCCTGAGTAAACTGTACCATTCTACACTATAGAAAATTAGTAATTTTGTATTAAATATTTATAATCAAAAGTAAAGACTGGTCCTCAACTTAGCTATATGAAAGATCATCAAATTACCCAGGCAGTCTCTTATCTGCCGTGCCTGAGAAGTTTGCTAAAATTTAATACTGGAAAGCAAAATCTGCAGTTGCAAATACTTCATGCTTTAGCTCTGCTTATAGATTCCATCCTCTTGGCATAATATTTCTTGTTGCTTTTTTTTACACTTTTTAAATATTAAAAGAAAAAGCTCTAGCTTTCATTATTTTTCTTGTCTAAATAGCTACTAATGCCTTGTCCGCAGCTTCTATTAATCCTATTAACTAGTGATGTGCTTGAGCACAAATGGCGAGCGAGCCTAAAGACTATACTATTTTTATATGAATGATTTTGACTTCTAACACTGAAGCTACTGAAAATAGGGTCCAGTTTTTTTTTATTTCGCATACAGGGTAAAGGTATTTCAGTGCCATAGTAACAACTCTCTGCAACTGCTTGAATTGAAGGAAAAAACAACAACAACAAAGCAATACACGTTATTTAAAAGTTTTCTTTGTGATATTCTTTAGCTAAGGTGGTTGTAACACACAATGCTTTGACACAACTGGACATGCACCTACACAGACTTACCTTCGCAGTAGTCTAGTGGACAATGCATTTTCAAGTAAATACTGTTGCGCACGGCTTATAACCATGACAAAGAGCGCATTGACTTACCACCGCACTAACTCGAATAGAAATGGAAGTCCCGTAAGTTTTCAAGTTTTAACTGCACCCGCAAAAGAATTCAAAACGGTAAACAATTCAATTTCTAGGGTGATACGGGTACTGATCAGTAAACAGAGGATTCTGTTTAGTGAAGTTTGGGACGGGGTTGACAACCGAACTAACACAAAAACACGAGGGTCAAAGTACAAAAATGCCTTACGTACGTCTATACATACATATATACAAATAAATAAATAAATAAACAAACATCCCCGATTTTCGATTGTGTTACCCCTGTAAGTGTCTCGCTCGCTACGCTCGCTCGCCAATTACATATAGCTTTTGGCTACTACAATAGTAGGCATGAACTAATAATAGTATATACTATGAGTATTACTATATATAGTAATACTCATTAAATAATTAAGTGTGATGTGGTGAGATATTTCATGAGCAGGTTAATTTTTTTTCATGAGCCTGAGGCCAGTGAAAATAAATCCTGAGAGTGAAGTATTTTGCTATAACAATTCTATGCTAGAAATCTTCACTGCAGTAATTGTACTACTAGGGTTGGTAATTCAACTTATAAAATTGGCTATAACACTCTGAGTGTTCGTTCATCACAGGGGCACCCCACAACCCTCACCTGATTGGTGACTGAGTGTGGCTAGTGAGACACTATCAGGGGTAACACAATTGAGAATCAGGAATATTTGTTATGGACATATGTACATATGTCAATTTTGTACTTTAAACCCTAGCATTGTTGTGTTCACTTAGCAGTTGACCCCGTCTCAAACTTCACTAAAACAGAATAGTTTTGTTAATAATCTGTACCCATTTCTAATAATATATTAATGTTGTGGGACGCATTTTAATCTTTTCAAACTTTTGAAGTTCATTTTTAAAAATTAGTGGTGGTAATACAGTTAATGAGCAACTGTTCTTACTGAAAATCCATTTCCCAGTATGTTAAGTCACCAAGAGAATACAATGTAAGTCTTGAGTTGATATATCCAGTGAACAGGTGTGTGTGTGTGTGTGTGTGTGTGTGTGTGTGTGTGTGTGTGTGTCAGAGTACATGTGCTGCTTAGCTATGAATATTTTGAAGCAAACAATAAGCTTCCTTCTTTTTTTTGTTAGTTTCTTGGTCTTCCTCTCAGTTTGTAAACAAATCTAATTTAGGGTTAGGCTCTGTGGAGTTTGAAATACTTCTTATTGTTGCTGCTTTTTTTAATCCAAAAATGTGCAGCAATTGGTTACTTGACATTGAAACCCTTTACCATATACAATTTCAAAAACACGGCCTGTTTTAGTAGTTCAAAGCTTGCAGGAACTGCTATAGTAATTTAGATAGTCAGAATTATTTTTAAAAGTTTTGAATTACTCGTGCACATTTGCTTGCTAGTTATTTGTGCTGAAGTGCATCACTAGCTAGTATTTTTGCAGCTGATTTGATCAGGTTGGATGGTTTTTAGCTATAGACAAAGGTGGCCATAACAACACCTGAACAGATAAGCCAGGCTAGGCAGGTTGTTGCTATTAACTACTAGAGTATTAGGAAGTACCTTGAGCTTGTCAATTCAGTGTGAGATAACAGCTTATGTATCTGATATCTCTGATCTCACACCAACCTAAAAATACTATAGTGAAGATTTCATGTATAGAAATTCAGCTACAATTGCTCTTTGGATACACTGTCATAGCCAATCCACAATAAGCATATATACTAAGTTCCTACTTTTCATTTATTTTTTTTTCAACTCACTTAAAATTTAAATCTCAACAAACCTGCAAGAATAGTACACAGACCCGTTGCATCTTCTGCTCTTCCAATGTCAAGTAATCCATTCACTAACATTCTGTAAGTAGCATGAATAGAATGCTTTTGTTTCAATATTCGTAAGAATTCCAGCCTCATCTCTTTCTGGGTTTTTTTATCTCTCTCGATGTCATCAACAGTACACTGCTCAAAACCTGGAAATGTTAACGCCAACACTCTCCATTCTCTAAGGTAGTCAGAAATTTTTGGATAATCGCTTCCACTGATTTTTTCGTCCAGATCATTATTATTTAATTTGCAGTCGCGGAGTAGGCCATCCAGAGTTACCTCAGACATCTTTGCAGCATGCAGGCGAGGCGGGCGTGAAATTGGTGGGCGTTTCAGAGCGGTAGCTTGTAATCTGCAAAATCAGTGAATTATTTTTGTCCCCAGTGAATAGTGTCCCACGCCTCGGACGAAATTCACCCCGTTCAGTAACTTTTCCGTTCAAATGTGATTAAAAAACCTGGAACTTTTACATCACTTTTGAACTGAAAAGTGCCTATTAAAGCCACACCTCTCCCCCTTTTTGCTTTGGGGAAGCCTTACTACGAGCATGGATGGGATAGCTGTGATAGCGATCAAGCTACAGACGTCTGGGAAGGGTAGAAGTTAGGGAGAGGGGTAACATTTAGTGCTGCTCGGGCTCCTCGTTTAATGCTCTATTCAAAGCTAGAATGATTGGTGGGTGTCTCAGTGAAGCGTAAGCATGTGTTGGACGAAGCTGCTGATGATACAGGCATAATTGTGCAACAAGTTGTGAAGATATGGCTTAGTATAGAGTGGCTATAATTATTTATTTGGTCTAGGATTGTATGAAGAAATAGTAGAAGATAAAGCATGCCAGAAACACTGGATCAGTGAAGATTTTTCAAGATACCTTTATACATCCTGGCAGAATTTTCAGCAGGAATAGGCAAAATCAAATGGTTAGATGAATTGATATTTAATAATGTAATCTAAGGTTATTTTAATTAATTATTTATTTATTTAGTTTTATTTATTTTATATGGTGTGATCCAGGCCTCCGCTAGAGTTTGTATTACAGAGATTTATGGAATAGTCAGGCATCAAACTATTTTTCCCCTCAAAACTATTATCTTTTAAACTGATTCAGTCATTCTCGGCTAAAATAATTGGCGAGCGAGCGTAGCGAGCGAGACACTTACAGGGGTAACACAATCGAAAATCGGGGATGTTTGTTTATTGGCGAGCGAGCGAAGCGAGCGAGACAGTATTAGGGGTGGATAATGCAAAATCGGGTATATGTTATATATATGTATGTATGTATGGATGGTACGTATGCTCTTTTAACGCGCGCGCGGGGAACGTTTTTCTCTTAAAAACACGGCTATTTAGGCTTCACTCCAGTTTATTCTGAAACTACAGCATTAAGCAAACCTTACTTTATACTTAAGCTCCAAAGTATGAGAAAATTCCTGCTAAAACGCTTGTTTTCAAGACACAAAATGTTGATTCGACAGGTTACTATGGCATTGAAGACCCTTTTCCAGACTAAATTACAAAACTTCGCCGTTTTATGGGGGATACGGAGTGCCGGTTGTTGGTTGTCAAGAGCCGTTGGTATTCAGAATGCCGTAGTATTAATGCTATGGAAGCTACTACTTCTCGAGGGAAGCTGAGATAAGTACGCAATTCCATATTTGTTAGCTAAATATGCAAAAATAACTCTGGCCTTTCTTTTTTGTAACTAAGAGCTTGTTGTCAACAGTGACTGGTAAATTCAAATAGTCAGAATGACTCATCAAATTTGGTACTACAAAAGTTGCCACTGCTCAAGAAAATGAGGTAAGAAAGTAATTTTGTATTTGTGTGCTAAAATTGATTGTCTTTTGTTTTTGTAGGTGAGAGCTTGTTGTCAAAAATTCAAGGTAATTCAGATGGTCAAAGTAACTTCAATTTGATACTACAGAAGTTATCAATACTCAAGAATGATGTAAGTAGTAATTCCATATTTGTTGGCTAAAATTACAATAATAACACTGGTTTATTTTTTATCGTAGCTGAAAGCTTGTTCAAGAGTTACTGGTGATTGAGATTATCAGAATGGCAGATGTTTGATACTACAAAAGTTACCATTAATAAGGTAAGAGAGTGATTTTGTACTTGTTTGCTGAAATAAAAGGTCATAACTGCTATTATAGTGTTTGCATGAACTAAACTAAAACATAGTAACAATACTTAGTTTTATGTTACCTAACTATCAGGCTCGCTCGCCATTTGTGCTCAAGCACACCACTAGTTTAGATATATGTATGGACGTATGTATGTCATTTTGTACTTTGACCCTCGCGTTTTTGTGTTAGTTATGTGGTCGACCCCGTCCCAAATTGCATTAAACAGAATCCTCTGGTTTATCGATCAGTACCCGTGTCACCCTAGAAATTGAATTGTTTACCGTTTTGAATTCTTTTGCTGGTGCAGTTCAAACTTGAAAACTTAAGGGACTTCCATTTCTATTCAGTTAGTGGCCGTGGTAAGTCAATGCGCTCTTTGTCATGGTTATAAGCCATGCCCAACAGTATTTACTTGAAAATACATTGTCCACTATACTACTGGAAGGTAAGTCTGTGTAGGTGCATGTCCAGTTGTGTCAAAGCATTGTGTGTTACAACCACTACTTAGCTAAAGAATATCACAAAGAAAACTTTAAATAACGTGTATTGTTTTGTTGTTGTTTTTTTCCTTCCAAGCAGTTGCAGAGAGTTGTTACTATGGCACTGAAATCCCTTTACCCCGTATGCTAAATTTAAAAACTGGACCTTATTTTCAGTAGCTTCAGTGTTAGAAGTCAAAATCATTCATATAAAAATAGTATAGTCTTTAGGCTCGCTCGCCATTTGTGCTCAAGCACATCACTAGTTATAATTCTCTTTTTAACAGCCAATATTTTAAATTATAACTTAACCCGACGTTTCGACTTCTTGCCGAAGTCCTCTTCATGGGTCAACTGAGGTCGAACTCTCCGTGGTGATATAATAACACAAAATAAACAGCAAGATTTCTAGAGGGCACGCTTACTGTTTATTATATATCCTGGAGGGTGATTTGCACGCAGCATGGACAGCCAGCATCCTGGAAGCTCTAAACCTATGTCTTTATTAAACTTGTTGTCAGGTGTCATCTGTATGTGTAGAAGCTTCCTTGATCTTCAACTCACAATTCTTACTGGCTCTGTCTACAACCCTTACCTCTTCCCATTTAATAGGGTGATGCTGCTGCCAAGCATGTTCAGCAATGGCTGAAACTTTCTCATCACCTCTCTTACAAGCATCCTGATGTTCTTTATTCTCTGCTCAAGCCTTCTAGTTGTTTCACCTATGTATACTTTACCACAATTGCAGGGTACACTGTACACTATGGATGACTTTGTGGTAATAGTTATAGTATCTTTGACTTTAGTAAGATGTGATCTTAGTGTCTTACCTGACTTTAATGCTGTTTTGATGTCAAAGTCTCTACACACTTTCTGAATGTTCTCATTCAATCCTGCTATGTACGGAATAGTAAGAATCAAGCCTTCCTCTTGCTCAGTATTTGTGTGATTTTTAGAAGGTAACTCTTTAGAGCCTGCCCTAATGGTTGCGTTGATAACCATTACTTTGAAGTACTTGTGTAGGTGTTTCTCTTCTTCCTTCAAGTTTTCACTCATATTAGTTACCCTCCTAACTCTCTGATACAAGCATCTCACTACTCCTCTCTTTACATGGTTAGGATGATGAGACTTAAAGTGAAGGTATCTATCTGTGTGTGTAAGCAATCCAAAAAAATAGCTTACTATCTTCCTCTGATTCCATAGTAAATTTTATAGAAGGTCTTACAGAGTTTAAATGGTCCAACAAATGTTTTTCACTTCCTTTCATGACTATGCAAAAGGTGTCATCTACATATCTCTTCCATAATATAGGTTTAACTGGAGCTGAATTTAAAGCTTTTTCCTCAAAGAATTCCATGTACAAGTTGGCCACAACTGCAAAAACAGGAGAATCCATGGCTGCTCCATCTATAACTAGTTCACAACAGTTCCCATTGTACCTAAAGTAAGTTGACCTAAGGCAGACCTCTAATAATTCTGTGATGCACTCATGAGATAGACATGTCCTTTCATCTAGACTCTCATCATTCTGGAGCTTATCTCTGCATAAGTGCATACTCTAGAAGAAGCTGATGTGGCTACACCACTAAAAAAAGTTCACAAACTGGAACTAACTTTCACGTTGGTGTTTTCTAATTAAAATACAGCTTGAGTGTTTAATTGAAAGGTCAATTATACTTTTAACAATGACAGTAACTAGTCCTGACACTCAATAAGACTATAGAGTAAAGTGGGTGATTTCACAATACCATATTGTGTCAATAGCTTTGGTTTAGCTTAATCTGCCCACATGCCTTTTATAGAAACCATTATACTTGTAAGGTTTCCCTTGCCAGTATAATTTCAGTAGCTAGTACTCTTAAATCTTTTCTTTTCTAGACACAGACTATACACACATGTTTAAAACATTACATATGAGCACACACACTTACACAGTAAATGAAAGATGAGCTATGGCAGACCTTCCTAATATGTACTAGAAAATGGTTCCCAAACACAATGAGTTTAAAGTATTGGCGTGGGACGGGGGTGAGGAGATTTGAGGGCACATGCCCCAGTTCCTTCACCTATTTACTGTATTACGTTTTAATTTCACTTGACACTTAAATTTTCCGCTATATTCTGCTTGTATTAGGAATGTTGTTGATTGGGCGATCAATTTAATTTTCTAAGTTTTGCAGTAAATTTTTGTGCTACATAAACATTCCACTTACCAGATTGAACGGCTGCAGCTGAGTGTGGGGAGACTTGGGCTGAGGATGCTGCTGCCAAGCTTCCCTCCAGATCACTGGCTGCTTGTGTAAGGCCAGACTCTTTCAGTGCATCTATGAACTGGTGGAAGTAGGAGGTGTTCCTCTCTATCAAGTTCCTAACAATGGTGATGACTTGTACAGTTCTCTCAAAGGCAGAATGATTGGCATTTCTTGCTGCACTAAGTTCAAGGTCTGTGAGGAGGCCATTGCTGGAGAGTTCATTGGCAAGGAATGGCAAGGAGTATTGGCATAGCTTGGCTATCTGGTTAACCTTCTGTTTTACTGCTTTGTATTCAGGAGAGTCTTTGCCTTGTTCTGCAGGAGCTGCCATTTTGTGTCTTTAGACCTGCACAACTTCCCCTGTCTGGTGAGGACCTCTGCTGCTCTGGGGGTGGACACTTTCAATAATCAGAGTAGCAGGATGTGGTTAGGAGATGGTTATCACATAGGCAGAGGGAATTACAATATACGGGCATGCCCACTATGCGGATACAAGTGTAATAGACCAAACTCAAATCTTGGAACTGAAAGACTCTGTAACCTCTTCCACAACAATGTTCTCATTAGCTGAATTAATGTGCTTGCTTGCCAATAAGAATCATAATGTGAATGAGTTTGTTAGGGTAAATGGTAATTATGCAGGATATGAATGGGAATAGCAAGTTATCGCTGACCCCTTCAGTGTTGTAATCTCTGAAATACCAACTAAACAATTGCCTAGCTATTCTAGATCTATTGTCCAAGATTAGTTTTTGAGAATGTCTCTAAATGTAACTACAGAGCTAAAAAAGTGTTGGTGGATTTTGTAGTCTTCCACATGATGTGATAAATGAACATATATTATAGCCAATACAGTTATTAGTGACATATATATAATTTATTATACATTTTAGTCTCATGCTGCTGTATAAAAGTACTGTTGTATTTTTTATCTTTTCACCAAGATTAGGTCTAGTGGACTAAATTCCATCAATCAATGTCGGTACAGTTAGATAAGGATCTGCTTGTAGCAGGTCTCCATCACTTTAATGAGGTGGATCATTGGAAGTTTGTGAAATCCATCCAAAGTCCTTGCAATCTTAGTGCCACTCCCACTCCCACTTCATACCAATTTGGCGTTGGCATCTGTACTTTTGTCAAGTAGCTAGTTACATTTCTCAGATTGTCTACTGATAGCTATTCATCAAAGTTCAAGTTTCTCATTTATATTTATGAGTGATGACTCAAGCAGATCAATTAAAAACGAAAATGTGATGATGTGGTTTAGTGCATTAAAAAGCTGAGTACAATTACAAATTATATCCAGAATAATAAAAACAATTATCAATATTCTACATAATTATACATGTATCTAGAATATTAAGGGGGGGCGGAAGTTTGGCCAAGTACGGTCTCTTTATATATACTAAGTTACAAGGTAACAATGATATTTCTCTTTAAATCAGTGTGAGTACAATTAGCATGAAATTATACTGAGCTAGCTAAATGCTGATAGTAGTATATTATATTAGGCTCAACTGACCTTGTAAAGTTTAGTAAGGACAAGTTTTAGCTAAATATTTGTTTTGGCTAGGTAAAGATTTCAAGTTCACATGTAAATAGGAGAAAGAAATTATGTTAGATATACAGAAATCCAAAACAACTAACTTATCTAGTTTCATTGAATTTTAGGATGATGATCGCTAACATGTCCTGACACAATGTAATTATATTAATCTAATTACCTTTTCATCTTTGTCCTATCATTAAGAACTAGATGTGTTTCATGAACATTGATTCCAACCATACCAATTCAAATTACTTTTTTTTTACAAAGTTATTGACAGCTACATGAATAATACATATAATTTACTATATGACATTGGTGTACAAAACAATAAGGTAGCCAGTTCTAAAGCTAGTTCTCCAGGCAGACCCATGAATAAAATGCAATTGGTGAAATACTTGCACAAATGTTTCTATCACAGTCTAACTCTGAAATAGTAGCTACTCATGTTATGCATTCCTGACCTTTTCACCAAGATCAGGTCTACCGACTAATGGTCCACTGAGAGCATCAGCCAGAGTTCTCCAAGTAGGGTTGGGATCTGTTACTAGCCAAGTATTCATAACTTTAATGAAGTTGACTTTCGGAGGTTTGTCAAATCCATCCAGGGTCCCCAATGGAATCTTGAGTGCCACTCCAATTTCATACCATTGGGCATGAGCATCAGTAATTCTGCTGACTACCTCATTCAGGTTCTCCACTGATAACTTTTCATCAAGGCTTATCTTTCCTTGTTTACTTTCAGACAATGATGACTCTATAGCAGACCAATTAAAACAGGAAATAACAGTAATGTGATTTAGTGAGTTGAAATGTTCAATATAGTACAAATTCTATCTAGAACTATGCAATTGTAGCACAATTAATGAAATCCTGTCATGCAAAATTTGGTCCCACCCAAAAGTTCTTGGGCTGGACTGTCTCTGTATACACTGACGGTCCAGCGGATCATACATGTATAGGCACTAACAGTCCCCCTTCATCACAGATGGTCCCTCCTGTCTTGACTACACTAAAATTAATGACGATTTGATAAGTATTATAGGATGTTGCTTAATGCTTAATAGTTAGTATTAACATTTCCCAAGCACTAGAGCTAAAGGTACTGTACAGACGGTCCCCCCTGTCTTGAATGCACTAAAGTTAACGACGATACGGTAAGAATTTTATGGAGTAAATAGTTAATGTCAGCATTCACCAAACTCATGTATTTGTGAAATAGCTAGCTAGATATTCTCTTAGCTGCTAGCTATATTATGTTAGTTTAGCTGGTCTGAAAAAGTTTATGATGTTCCGGTTTACTATTAGCTACCATCTTGGTATTGCAACTAATTAACCACGGTAGAGTTCATCTACTAGCGTATAATCATTCTTGCATTCTCTGATTATCTTGGTAAAGTTGTCTTTACCAAGATAATCAGAGAATGCAAGAATGATTATACGATGTATTAAGTGGACACATGTTTGGCTCGGAGGAATTTATGTTCATGATTGAGGAACTCACGTTATTTGGTTCAGTAGCTAAGTGGTCAACTAAGGAGCTTTATCTTCCAGCTACACAACTCCCCCCAAGAACCGAACAGTATTGTTGTGGATGCAGTACTTGACGTCCCGCCCGCGTTCGTCCATGGAACAACTGTGGAGTCTGTCGATCAGTGGAATCCAAATTTGCAGTTTTACGAGGACATCCTTGCCGCCTTGGCTCAGCAACTGGCATGGGAAAGTCGGGATCTATGTGTGCTGGTTGGATCCTGTCCACCAAAACCTTGAACGTGTTGTGACCAGGCTCAATGACTTTAAACAGGCCACAATATGGTCGCTGGAAAGGTATGCGGTGAGCGTTGCGCGAATAAACACCAACTTAGACGAATGGAGGTTGCGAGGAAAGGAGTCAGCTGAATTACCGTGGCTGGTTGTAGGGATGGGTACTAACGTGCGAACGTTGTCGTATATGCGTGATCGAAGGAGGTCATCCGAGTGAAAACTGCCGCTAGGTATGTGAAGTCTCCCGGTACTGTAAGCGGAGCACCGTACACAATCTCCACAGATGAACATCATAGATCTTCTTTGGGAGCAGTCCGGATTTCTAAAAGTACCCAAGGTAGTTCTCTGATCCAGTTTGGTCATGTGAAGTAGTCTTCATTTAACGATGGAATCTTTCCACCATGCCGTTCGACTGAGGGTGGTACGCTATGGTGTGGTGAAGAGTTGTACCTAACAGCCGGGCCTATAGATATAGAATACTTTAGGTTAACTGATGTGGAATACATATCTAGCCTGCTCTATAGTAGCTACTGTTAATAAGCTCTTCTCGGAGACTTGTCCTTTTTAGGTTCTATTTTTCTCTCCTCACCAGTTTTTCTTCTGCTATTTTGGAAGCTCTTTGAGCCCATTTTCTAGCTTGTTTTATTCACCCTACAGGTGGGTAGGAAGATGATTTTAGCATAGACTCACCATCCCATATTTTCCAATTGAAGCTGATATGTTGTGTTGTTGCTGTTGCTTTTTTTTTTAATAATAAATGCTCAGTTATAACATGAATCTTCAGCTATCTGGTCTTAGTTAATTTTATCAGTTTTTACTGTATGAATAGCAAATTATGTAGCCTAATCAGTCATTGCACTACTAAAGACTTCCCACTACATCCAGCAAAATGTGGGGGTGTGCCAGCACCCGGTGTACCCCTGCTTTCTACCCCGCTGCCCTAGCGCTTTTCTGCTGATCTTTTTTATTACTTTCCACAAATATATGCAATAAATTGTTGCTAGAGATTGCCACTGAACTTCATAGCAGGTTCAGGTGCATTAGTAGAAATGTGTACATGTAAACCTCCAACAAAAAAGAGAACATTTTGCCTACGCCAACTGAATTAAAGACATAGTTAACCGTTGATTTAGGTATGAACCTACTCAGAACAACCATTTAAGACCTTTCGTTTTCTTGGTAACCTGCACCAATCCTATACTTATTCAATAGCAAGGATATGCTCATGTCTGAGGAACAATACAGCATGATTCAAGATTGCAAGCGAAGTGACTTTCAGAGCCTGTGGTGGTATACACAGATGGTACGATCTGCCACGCACCACTATGTAAAAACCCAAGTTCCTGTAAGGTTTCAACACCAGCTGAATCATAGAACATACAGTGTCAAATCATAACACTCAATTCCTTACATGACTTTTAAACAAGTTTATCATTACTTCGTACTCTTTGCTCACACTGATGCATGAGTGACATAATTGATGGTAGGCTTATTCTATTATTTTATCCTGGCATAACTTGACCACTAGCCAACACTTTAGCCTTACATCACCACTCCCTCCACCATACCTTTGTAGGTGTGGTAGAAGGTGTGGCCATGTAAGGCTATTTAGCTTATACATGTATAACATATGTAACAATAGAACCAGCTTATTATGATGTAATAAGAAGTAAATTTATGTTGTTGTTATTGTTGTTGTTATTATCATTATTGTTTTCCATTATCGCCATTATAATATCAAATATTTAATACTTGTCTCACCTGTCATAGATTTTAAATTACTTTATCTCACCTGTTTCAAACAATTCATTTGCTCAAGAAAATTAATTGTATGAGTAATAGCACAGGTTACCCATGCTATTGATCCCTAATAGCACAGGTTACCAGTGCTATCACTCGATATTAGAAGAACACCTTTAATAAATCATTTGCACTGTAGCTAGACTGTATCGTCCACTCACTGCCTCTACATTTCAAGATTAGCTTCCCCTAGAACTTTGTTTTCAAGCTATGGCTCCTCCTAATCTGTTGAAAAAAAATTCCTAACTTTAGTGAATCACTCTATAGCAAGGTATATCGCTTATAATTGTAAAATCCTCTGATATGAACACCAAAGATATCCAATGTACATACCGTAGTGAAGTACCTGAAATAGCTATACAGTTGAACAACGGTTCACAATTGCATAAATTATATTATTTTGATGTGCAATACTGCAAAGTGTACACTAATGCATGGTTAAGTCTAATCATTGATCTTCCCACATCCTTTTTGTAGGAACTTGTATGATTTCTCTTATCAGCACACTTTAAAATTTGGCTTATTGTGCATTTTTGTAAGCAGGTTCCTCTTAAAATGTCTTTCCCTAGCTTAAACTTTAGTATCACATAGCCACACCCTCAATCGGCATTGTAAGTTTGGTAGAGGGTGTGGCCACACAAGATTTATTATTATTTGTGGCACAGTATTTGCAAAATCATTTGAGCTTTTTATTATTGTAGGGTCCTGCCTCACCCGGACAAGCAATAGCTGGAAAAGGAACAGAACTAGTATGTGTGTTTGTATCTTGTAATTCACTATGTGTGTATGTGGTTAGCGTGTATTTATGTGAATTTGATCATTTATGTCTATTCATCAATTTCTTTTGGCAGATGTGTTAATTTTGGTTGTACATTCATGATCATTTGCATGTGTATTTGAGGGTTCATATAACACTACACTGTAACTTATCTCTCCACATCCATTTCTTGTCTTGATTACTCACTGTACCATCCTTTTAAAATAAATCTTAACTAAAATTATCCTGTATTAGCAGTGGGATTGGTTGAGGGCAAGAATTTGGTACAAGCAGTGCAGATAGGCTGAAGAAACCTTAAAAGACCTGGTGGCAGGCTACTTTATCCAGCCATCCAACTATCTGTGCGAGTTACCTGTGACTCCCACATGAGCTACCACAATTATTATTTTCTACTGTCTTATAAACAACTACAGAATTTTTCAAATTGTAATCAATTATTTTGGCCATAAGAATCTAACTAAGAAGTATGGTCTTGATAATTCACTATTATTTTAAGCACCCAGTCATTGCAAAAATAATAATAATAATTGAACAGTCACCAACCAATAATAATACAAAGCAAAAAAAACAACAAAAAAAAAAACAATAATGTATAAGTGTTGCTCGACTGGTTTATGATACATCATTGATTCTTTATCGTGACCTCTTAGAACTAATATTTTGCCTAACTAGAAGTTACATTCTGAAATGAGGATACAATCTCTATTTTTCAGAGCATGCTGAAATGGGATAGGAAGAAACTAGCTATTATTCTCATTTATATGAAATCCACTTTCATTTGCTTGTTGCAAAGGCCAGCCAACATAGGAATAATAATAATACTATTTTTAAAACATCCACTTGCTTAACCCCCAAATAATCTCCTGACCACAGGTTTTTTCTCATGTAACTCCTACTTAGGAAAGGAAATATTTGGCTGGTAATGTACCTTTGTTGATGATACTTTCTAATTTTACAATCAATAAAAATTGGTCGGCCATGACAGCCTGGCAGGTTCTTTATTAATTATTTGTTGCTCATACTATTTCTCTTCTTCTAAGCATATTAAATGATTATTGATGGAGCCATAAATGTGTTTCAGTGACTCTATAACCTGCTCTCTACTAGAGCTAAATGTACAGTAATTTTTTTAATCTTGTGTGTGATGTCTATGAATGATTAATTTTGAAAGTATTGTCATCTAATACTGAAATAGTTTAGCTCAGTAAACCCCAAGGCTAAGCCTGAAAGTATGTACCCACTGATTCTCAAATTATTATACTCTATATTACGTTTTGCCTACCACTCCACCAAAGTTTAAGATACATAATAATATAGTGGTAGTGTATTAGTGAGATTACTTACCATTGAATCCAGTAGGTGGCATAGTTTTCTTATTCTTTCCTAACTTATCTAAACAAATATAGAAATAAAAATAAACTATTATGCTGGATTACTTATTATTATGAAACACCAAATTAAAGGTGTGAACCCTCAGTGCTTAGCTATTACAAAATCATTTCTCAGACCAATCAGGCAATGAAAACAATAGATGTAAATGCTGTCTTCTTAAGAATTGTAATATGCAACGGGACACTTACTGGTAATTTCAATACAAACTGTTCAAGTGGATATCCTCTCCTCACAAGAAGTAGCAGGAAAATGGTTTTCTGCAGACTTAAGAGATCAAGTCCAAGAATGAACACTCAATCCATAGACTATCACTTTTGATATGCCATGCTTTACCTAATCTATTGCCCATTCAGCTTGAGGGAATTACCCCCTCTCCATCACAAGCACTCAGCTAACTTCTTGGTGTAAAGCAAAGTTATGTGGACTGCAAAAAATAAGACGTGACGATGGGAAATATTACCCATAAAAACTAGTACCTAGTGGGCCTGATAGCTTCACTGACTAAGTTCATACCTAATTCAACAGTTAATTATCAGTTATCTCCAGACTGACAGACATACGGACCAGATCAGACCAGACAGATAGACAGGATGACTACTATAACCCTCTCACGCATGTGTGCTGAGATTAATTAAAGCAAAACTGAACAATACTTATCAGAACAGTTCCCTGAGTAAACTGTACCATTCTACACTATAGAAAATTAGTAATTTTGTATTAAATATTTATAATCAAAAGTAAAGACTGGTCCTTAACTTAGCTATATGACAGATCATCAAATTACCCAGGCAGTCTCTTATCTGCCGTGCCTGAGAAGTTTGCTAAAATTTAATACTGGAAAGCAAAATCTGCAGTTGCAAATACTTCATGCTTTAGCTCTGCTTATAGATTCCATCCTCTTGGCATAATATTTCTTGTTGCTTTTTTTTTACACTTTTTAAATATTAAAAGAAAAAGCTCTAGCTTTCATTATTTTTCTTGTCTAAATAGCTACTAATGCCTTGTCCGCAGCTTCTATTAATCCTATTAACTAGTGATGTGCTTGAGCACAAATGGCGAGCGAGCCTAAAGACTATACTATTTTTATATGAATGATTTTGACTTCTAACACTGAAGCTACTGAAAATAGGGTCCAGTTTTTTTTTATTTCGCATACAGGGTAAAGGTATTTCAGTGCCATAGTAACAACTCTCTGCAACTGCTTGAATTGAAGGAAAAAACAACAACAACAAAGCAATACACGTTATTTAAAAGTTTTCTTTGTGATATTCTTTAGCTAAGGTGGTTGTAACACACAATGCTTTGACACAACTGGACATGCACCTACACAGACTTACCTTCGCAGTAGTCTAGTGGACAATGCATTTTCAAGTAAATACTGTTGCGCACGGCTTATAACCATGACAAAGAGCGCATTGACTTACCACCGCACTAACTCGAATAGAAATGGAAGTCCCGTAAGTTTTCAAGTTTTAACTGCACCCGCAAAAGAATTCAAAACGGTAAACAATTCAATTTCTAGGGTGATACGGGTACTGATCAGTAAACAGAGGATTCTGTTTAGTGAAGTTTGGGACGGGGTTGACAACCGAACTAACACAAAAACACGAGGGTCAAAGTACAAAAATGCCTTACGTACGTCTATACATACATATATACAAATAAATAAATAAATAAACAAACATCCCCGATTTTCGATTGTGTTACCCCTGTAAGTGTCTCGCTCGCTACGCTCGCTCGCCAATTACATATAGCTTTTGGCTACTACAATAGTAGGCATGAACTAATAATAGTATATACTATGAGTATTACTATATATAGTAATACTCATTAAATAATTAAGTGTGATGTGGTGAGATATTTCATGAGCAGGTTAATTTTTTTTCATGAGCCTGAGGCCAGTGAAAATAAATCCTGAGAGTGAAGTATTTTGCTATAACAATTCTATGCTAGAAATCTTCACTGCAGTAATTGTACTACTAGGGTTGGTAATTCAACTTATAAAATTGGCTATAACACTCTGAGTGTTCGTTCATCACAGGGGCACCCCACAACCCTCACCTGATTGGTGACTGAGTGTGGCTAGTGAGACACTATCAGGGGTAACACAATTGAGAATCAGGAATATTTGTTATGGACATATGTACATATGTCAATTTTGTACTTTAAACCCTAGCATTGTTGTGTTCACTTAGCAGTTGACCCCGTCTCAAACTTCACTAAAACAGAATAGTTTTGTTAATAATCTGTACCCATTTCTAATAATATATTAATGTTGTGGGACGCATTTTAATCTTTTCAAACTTTTGAAGTTCATTTTTAAAAATTAGTGGTGGTAATACAGTTAATGAGCAACTGTTCTTACTGAAAATCCATTTCCCAGTATGTTAAGTCACCAAGAGAATACAATGTAAGTCTTGAGTTGATATATCCAGTGAACAGGTGTGTGTGTGTGTGTGTGTGTGTGTGTGTGTGTGTGTGTGTGTGTCAGAGTACATGTGCTGCTTAGCTATGAATATTTTGAAGCAAACAATAAGCTTCCTTCTTTTTTTTGTTAGTTTCTTGGTCTTCCTCTCAGTTTGTAAACAAATCTAATTTAGGGTTAGGCTCTGTGGAGTTTGAAATACTTCTTATTGTTGCTGCTTTTTTTAATCCAAAAATGTGCAGCAATTGGTTACTTGACATTGAAACCCTTTACCATATACAATTTCAAAAACACGGCCTGTTTTAGTAGTTCAAAGCTTGCAGGAACTGCTATAGTAATTTAGATAGTCAGAATTATTTTTAAAAGTTTTGAATTACTCGTGCACATTTGCTTGCTAGTTATTTGTGCTGAAGTGCATCACTAGCTAGTATTTTTGCAGCTGATTTGATCAGGTTGGATGGTTTTTAGCTATAGACAAAGGTGGCCATAACAACACCTGAACAGATAAGCCAGGCTAGGCAGGTTGTTGCTATTAACTACTAGAGTATTAGGAAGTACCTTGAGCTTGTCAATTCAGTGTGAGATAACAGCTTATGTATCTGATATCTCTGATCTCACACCAACCTAAAAATACTATAGTGAAGATTTCATGTATAGAAATTCAGCTACAATTGCTCTTTGGATACACTGTCATAGCCAATCCACAATAAGCATATATACTAAGTTCCTACTTTTCATTTATTTTTTTTTCAACTCACTTAAAATTTAAATCTCAACAAACCTGCAAGAATAGTACACAGACCCGTTGCATCTTCTGCTCTTCCAATGTCAAGTAATCCATTCACTAACATTCTGTAAGTAGCATGAATAGAATGCTTTTGTTTCAATATTCGTAAGAATTCCAGCCTCATCTCTTTCTGGGTTTTTTTATCTCTCTCGATGTCATCAACAGTACACTGCTCAAAACCTGGAAATGTTAACGCCAACACTCTCCATTCTCTAAGGTAGTCAGAAATTTTTGGATAATCGCTTCCACTGATTTTTTCGTCCAGATCATTATTATTTAATTTGCAGTCGCGGAGTAGGCCATCCAGAGTTACCTCAGACATCTTTGCAGCATGCAGGCGAGGCGGGCGTGAAATTGGTGGGCGTTTCAGAGCGGTAGCTTGTAATCTGCAAAATCAGTGAATTATTTTTGTCCCCAGTGAATAGTGTCCCACGCCTCGGACGAAATTCACCCCGTTCAGTAACTTTTCCGTTCAAATGTGATTAAAAAACCTGGAACTTTTACATCACTTTTGAACTGAAAAGTGCCTATTAAAGCCACACCTCTCCCCCTTTTTGCTTTGGGGAAGCCTTACTACGAGCATGGATGGGATAGCTGTGATAGCGATCAAGCTACAGACGTCTGGGAAGGGTAGAAGTTAGGGAGAGGGGTAACATTTAGTGCTGCTCGGGCTCCTCGTTTAATGCTCTATTCAAAGCTAGAATGATTGGTGGGTGTCTCAGTGAAGCGTAAGCATGTGTTGGACGAAGCTGCTGATGATACAGGCATAATTGTGCAACAAGTTGTGAAGATATGGCTTAGTATAGAGTGGCTATAATTATTTATTTGGTCTAGGATTGTATGAAGAAATAGTAGAAGATAAAGCATGCCAGAAACACTGGATCAGTGAAGATTTTTCAAGATACCTTTATACATCCTGGCAGAATTTTCAGCAGGAATAGGCAAAATCAAATGGTTAGATGAATTGATATTTAATAATGTAATCTAAGGTTATTTTAATTAATTATTTATTTATTTAGTTTTATTTATTTTATATGGTGTGATCCAGGCCTCCGCTAGAGTTTGTATTACAGAGATTTATGGAATAGTCAGGCATCAAACTATTTTTTCCCTCAAAACTATTATCTTTTAAACTGATTCAGTCATTCTCGGCTAAAATAATTATAATAATAGGAAATTTTTCTCTTTTTAACAGCCAATATTTTAAATTATAACTTAACCCGACGTTTCGACTTCTTGCCGAAGTCCTCTTCAGGGGTCAACTGAGGTCGAACTCTCCGTGGTGATATAATAACACAAAATAAACAGCAAGATTTCTAGAGGGCACGCTTACTGTTTATTATGTCCTGGAGGGTGATTTGCACGCAGCATGGACAGCCAGCATCCTGGAAGCTCTAAACCTATGTCTTTATTAAACTTGTTGTTGTCAGGTGTCATCTGTATGTGTAGAGCTTCCTTGATCTTCAACTCACAATTCTTACTGGCTCTGTCTACAACCCTTACTCTTCCCATTTAATGGGGTGATGCTGCTGCCAAGCATGTTCAGCAATGGCTGAAACTTTCTCATCACCTCTCTTACAAGCATCCTGATGTTCTTTATTCTCTGCTCAAGCCTTCTAGTTGTTTCACCTATGTATACTTTACCACAATTGCAGGGTACACTGTACACTATGGATGACTCTGTGGTAATAGTTATAGTATCTTTGACTTAAGTAAGATGTGATCTTAGTGTCTTACCTGACTTTAATGCTGTTTTGATGTCAAAGTCTCTACACACTTTCTGAATGTTCTCATTCAATCCTGCTATGTACGGAATAGTAAGAATCAAGCCTTCCTCTTGCTCAGTATTTGTGTGATCTTTAGAAGGTAACTCTTTAGAGCCTGCCCTAATGGTTGCGTTGATAACCATTACTTTGAAGTACTTGTGTAGGTGTTTCTCTTCTTCCTTCAAGTTTTCACTCATATTAGTTACCCTCCTAACTCTCTGATACAAGCATCTCACTACTCCTCTCTTTACATGGTTAGGATGATGAGACTTAAAGTGAAGGTATCTATCTGTGTGTGTAAGCAATCCAAAAAGGTAGCTTACTATCTTCCTCTGATTCCATAGTAAATTTTATAGAAGGTCTTACAGAGTTTAAATGGTCCAACAAATGTTTTTCACTTCCTTTCTTGACTATGCAAAAGGTGTCATCTACATATCTCTTCCGTAATATAGGTTTATCTGGAGCTGAGTTTAAAGCTTTTTCCTCAAAGAATTCCATATGCAAGTTGGTCACAACTGCGGAAACAGGAGAACCCATGGCTGCTCCATCTATAACTAGTTCACAACAGTTCCCATTGTACCTAAAGTAAGTTGACCTAAGGCAGACCTCTAATAATTCTGTGATGCACTCAGGAGATAGATATGTCCTTTTATCTAGACTCTCATCATTCTGGAGCTTATCTCTGCATAAGTGCATACTCTAGAAGAAGCTGATGTGGCTACACCACTAAAAAAAGTTCACAAACTGGAACTAATTTTCACGTTGGTGTTTTCTAATTAAAATACAGCTTGAGTGTTTAATTGAAAGGTCAATTATACTTTTAACAATGACAGTAACTAGTCCTGACACTCAATAAGACTATAGAGTAAAGTGGGTGATTTCGCAATACCATATTCTGTCAATAGCCATTTGGTTTAGCTTAATCTGCCCACATGCCTTTTATAGAAACCATTATACTTGTAAGGTTTCCCTTGCCAGTATAATTTCAGTAGCTAACACTCTTAAATCTTTTTTTTTTTCTAGACACAGACTATACACACATGTTTAAGACATTACATATGAGCACACACACTTACACAGTAAATGAAAGCTGAGTAAGATGAGCTATGGCAGACCTTCCGAATATGTACTAGAAAATGGTTCCCAAACACAATGAGGTTCAAAATATTGGTGTGGGACGGGGGTGAGGGGATTTGAGTGCACATGCCCCAATTTCTTCACCTATTTACTGTATTACGTTTTAATTTCACTTGACACTTAAATTTTTTGCTATATTCTGCTTGTATTAGGAATGTTTGCAGTAAATTTTTGTGCTACATACACATTCCACTTACCAGATTGAACGGCTGCGGCTGAGTGTGGGGAGACTTGGGCTGAGGATGCTGCTGCCAAGCTTCCCTCCAGATCACTAGCTGCTTGTGTAAGGTCAGACTCTTTCAGTGCATCTATGAACTGGTGGAAGTAGGAGGTGTTCCTCTCTATCAAGTTCCTAACAATGGTGATGACTTGTACAGTTCTCTCAAAGGCAGAATGATTGGCATTTCCTGCTGCACTAAGTTCAAGGTCTGTGAGGAGGCCATTGCTGAAGAGTTCATTGGCAAGGACTGGCAAGGAGTATTGGCATAGCTTGGCTATCTGGTTAACCTTCTGTTTTACTGCTTTGTATTCAGGAGAGTCTTTGCCTTGTTCTGCAGGAGCTGCCATTTTGTGTCTTTAGACCTGCACAACTTCCCCTGTCTGGTGCATGGACCTCTGCTGCTCTGGGGGTGGACACTTTCAATAATCAGAGTAGCAGGATGTGGTTAGGAGATGGTTATCACATAGGCAGAGGGAATTACAATATACGGGCATGCCCACTATGCGGATACAAGTGTAATAGACCAAACTCAAATCTTGGAACTGAAAGACCCTGTAACCTCTTCCACAACAATGTTCTCATTAGCTGAATTAATGTGCATGCTTGCCAATAAGAATCATAATGTGAATGAGTTTGTTAGGGTAAATGGTAATTATGCAGGATACGAATGGGAATAGCAAGTTATCTCTGACCCCTTCAGTGTTGTAATCTCTGAAATACCAACTAAACAATTGCCTAGCTATTCTAGATCTATTGTCCAAGATTAGTTATGTCTCTAAATGTAACTCAGAGCTTATAAAGCATTGGTGGATATTGTTGTCTTCCACTTGATGTGATCAATGAACCAATATATAGTCAATACAGTTATTAGTGACATATATAATATATATACATTTTAGTCTCATGCTGCTGTATAAAAGTACTCTTGTATTTTTTATTTTCTCACCAAGATTAGGTCTAGTGGACTAAATTCCATCAATCAATGTCGGTACAGTTAGATAAGGATCTGCTTGTAGCAGGTCTCCATCACTTTAATGAGGTGGATCATTGGAAGTTTGTGAAATTCATCCAAAGTCCTTGCAATCTTAGTGCCACTCCCATTTCATACCAATTTGGCGTCGGCATCTGTACTTTTGTCAAGTAGCTAGTTACATTTCTCAGATTGTCTACTGATAGCTATTCATCGAAGTTCAAGTTTCTCATTTATATTTATGTAGTGATGACTCAAGCAGATCAATTAAAAACGAAAATGTGATGATGTGGTTCAGTGCATTCAAAAGTTGAGTACAATTACAAATTATATCCAGAATAATTAAAACAATGATCAATGTATCTAGAAAATTAAGGGGGGGGCGGAAGTTTGGCCAAGTACGGTCTCTTTATATATACTAAGTTACAAGGTGACAATGATATTTCTCTTTAAATCAGTGCGAGTACAATTAGCATGAAATTATTTTGAGCTAGCTAAACGCTGATTATTAGGCTCAACTGACCTTGTAAAGTTTAGTAAGGACAATTTTTAGCTAAATATTTGTTTTGGCTAGGTAAAGATTTCAAGTTCACATGGAAATAGGAGAAAGAAATTATGTCAGATATACAGAAATCCAACACAACTAACTTATCTAGTTTCATTGAATTTTAGGATGATGATCGCTAACATGTCCTGACACAATGTAATTATATTTATCTAATTACCTTTTCATCTTTGTCCTATCATTAAGAACTAGATGTGTTTCACGAACATTGATTCCAACCATACCAATTCAAATTACTTTTTTTTTACAAAATTATTGACAGCTACATGAATAATACACATAATTTACTATATGACATTGGTGTACAAAACAATAAGGTAGCCAGTTCTAAAGCTAGTCCTCCAGGCAGACCCATGAATAAAATGCAATTGGTGAAATACTTGCACAAATGTTTCTATCACAGTCTAACTCTGAAATAGTAGCTACTCATCTTATGCATTCCTGACCTTATCACCAAGATCAGGTCTACCGACTAATGGTCCACTGAGAGCATCAACCAGAGTTCTCCAAGTAGGGTTGGGATCTGTTACTAGCCAAGTATTCATAACTTTAATGAAGTTGACTTTCGGAGGTTTGTCAAATCCATCCAGGGTCCCCAATGGAATCTTGAGTGCCACTCCAATTTCATACCATTGGGCATGAGCATCAGTAATTCTGCTGACTACCTCATTCAGGTTCTCCACTGATAACTTTTCATCAAGGCTTATTTTTCCTTGTTTACTTTCTGACAATGATGACCCTATAGCAGACCAATTAAAACAGGAAATAACAGTAATGTGATTTAGTGAGTTGAAATGTTCAATATAGTACAAATTCAATCTAGAACCATGCAATTGTAGCATAATTAATGAAGTCCTGTCATGCAAAATTTGGTCCCACCCAAAAGTTCTTGGGCTGGACCGTCTCTGTATACACTGACGGTCCAGCGGATCATACATGTATAGGCACTAACGGTCCCCCTTCATCACAGATGGTCCCTCCTGTCTTGACTACACTGAAATTAATGACGATTTGATAAGTATTACAGGAAGTTGCTTAATGCTTAATAGTTAGTATTAACATTTCCCAAGCACTAGAGCTAAAGGTACTGTACAGACGGTCCCCCCTGTCTTGAATGCACCAAAGTTAACGACGATACGGTAAGGATTTTATGGAGTAAATAGTTAATGTCAGCATTCACCAAACGCATGTATTTGTGAAATAGCTAGCTAGATATTCTCTTAGCTGCTAGCTATAATATGTTAGTTTAGCTGGTCTGAAAAAGTTTATGATGTTCCGGTTTACTATTAGCTACCATCTTGGTATTGCAACTAATTAACCACGGTAGAGTTCATCTACTAGCGTATAATCATTCTTGCATTCTCTGATTATCTTGGTAAAGTTGTCTTTACCAAGATAATCAGAGAATGCAAGAATGATTATGTATTAAGTGGACACATGTTTGGCTCGGAGGAATTTATGTTCATGATTGAGGAACTCACGTTATTTAGTTCAGTAGCTAAGTGGTCAACTAAGGAGCTTTATCTTCCTGCTACACAACTCCCCCCAAGAACCGAACAGTATTGTTGTGGATGCAGTACTTGACGTCCCGCCCGCGTCCGTCCATGGAACAACTGTGGAGTCTGTCGATCAGTGGAATCCAAATTTGCAGTTTTACGAGGACATCCTCGCCGCCTTGGCTCAGCAACTGGCATGGGAAAGTCGGGATCTATGTGTGCTGGTTGGATCCTGTCCACCAAAACCTTGAACGTGTTGTGACCAGGCTCAATGACTTTAAACAGGCCACAATATGGTCGCTGGAAAGGTATGCGGTGAGCGTTGCGCGAATAAACACCAACTTAGACGAATGGAGGTTGCGAGGAAAGGAGTCAGCTGAATTACCGTGGCTGGTTGTAGGGATGGGTACTAACGTGCGAACATTGTCGTATATGCGTGATCAAAGGAGGTCATCCGAGTGAAAACTGCTGCTAGGTATGTGAAGTCTCCCGGTACTGTAAGCGGAGCACCGTACACAATCTCCACAGATGAACATCATAGATCTTCTTTGGGAGCAGTCCGGATTTCTAAAAGTACCCAAGGTAGTTCTCTGATCCAGTTTGGTCATGTGAAGTAGTCTTCATTTAACGATGGAATCTTTCCACCATGCCGTTCGACTGAGGGTGGTACGCTATGGTGTGGTGAAGAGTTGTACCTAACAGCCGGGCCTATAGATATAGAATACTTTAGGTTAACTGATGTGGAATACATATCTAGCCTGCTCTATAGTAGCTACTTTTAATAAGCTCTTCTTGGAGACTTGTCCTTTTTAGGTTCTATTTTTCTCTCCTCACCAGTTTTTCTTCTGCTATTTTGGAAGCTCTTTGAGCCCATTTTCTAGCTTGTTTTAATCACCCTAAAGGTGGGTAGGAAGATGATTTTAGCATCCTGTATTGTCCAATTGAAGCTGATATGTTGTGTTGTTGCTGTTGTTGCTTTTTTTTTTAATAATAAATGCTCAGTTATAACATGAATCTTCAGCTATCTGGTCTTAGTTAATTTTATCAGTTTTTACTGTATGAATAGCAAATTATGTAGCCTAATCAGTCTTTGCACTACTAAAGACTTCCCACTACATCCAGTAAAATGTGGGGGTGTGCCAGCACCCGGTGTACCCCTGCTTTCTACCCCGCTGCCCTAGCGCTTTTCTGCTGATCATTTTTATTACTTTCCACAAATATATGCAATAAATTGTTGCTAGAGATTGCCACTGAACTTCATAACATGTGCAGGTGCATTAGTAGAAATGTGTACATGTAAACCTCCAACAAAAAAGAGAACATTTTTCCTACGCCAACTGAATTAAAGACATAGTTAACCGTTGATTTAGGTATGAACCTACTCAGAACAACCATTTAAGACCTTTAGTTTTCTTGGTAACCTGCACCAATCCTATACTTATTCAATAGCAAGGATATGCTCATGTCTGAGGAACAATACAGCATGATTCAAGATTGCAAGCGAAGTGACTTTCAGAGCCTGTGGTGGTATACACAGATGGTACGATCTGCCACGCACCACTATGTAAAAACCCAAGTTCCTGTAAGGCTTCAACACCAGCTGAATCATAGCACATGCAGTGTCAAATCATAACACTCAATTCCTTACATGACTTTTAAACAAGTTTATCATTACTTCATACTCTTACTCACACTGATGCATGAGTGGCATAACTGAGGGTTGACTTATTCTATTATTTTATCCTGGCATAACTTGACCACTAGCTAACACTTTAGCCTCACATCACCACTCCCTCAACCAAACCTTTGTAGGTGTGGTAGAAGGTGTGGCCATGTAAGACTATTTAGCTTATACATATAATATCATATGTAACAATAGAACCAGCTTATTATGATGTAATAACAAGTAAATTTACGTTGTTGTTATTGTTGTTGTTATTATCATTATTGTTTTCCATTATCGCCATTATAATATCAAATATTTAATACTTGTCTCACCTGATTAAATTACTTTATCTCACCTGTTTCAAACAATTCATTTGCTCAAGAAAATAAATTGTATGAGTAATAGCACATGTTACCCATGCCATTGATCCCTAATAGCACAGGTTACCAGTGCTATCACTCGATATTAGAAGAACACCTTTAAAAATCATTTGCACTGTAGCTAGACTGTATCGTCCACTCACTACCTCTACCTTTCAAGATTAGCTTCCCCTTGAACTTTGTTTTCAAGCTATGGCTCCTCCTAATCTGTTGAAAAAAATTTCCTAACTTTAGTGAATCGCTCTATAGCAAGGTATATCGCTTATAATTGTAAAATCTTCTGATATGAACACCAAAGATATCCAATGTACATACCGTAGTGAAGTACCTGAAATAGCTATACAGTTGAACAAAGGTTCACAATTGCATAAATTATATTATTTTGATGTGCAATACTGCAAAGTGTACACTAATGCATGGTTAAGTCTAATCATTGATCTTCCCACATCCTTTTTGTAGGAACTTGTATGATTTCTCTTATCAGCACACTTTAAAATTTGGCTTATTGTGCCTTTTTGTAAGCAGGTTCCTCTTAAAATGTCTTTCCCTAGCTTAAACTTTAGTATCACATAGCCACACCCTCAATCGGCATTGTAAGTTTGGTAGAGGGCGTGGCCACACAAGATTTATAATATTATGTGTGGCACAGTATTTGCAAAATCATTTGAGCTTTTTATTATTGTAGGGTCCTGCCTCACCCGGACAAGCAATAGCTGGAAAAGGAACAGAACTAGTATATTTGTGTGTTCGTATCTTGTAATTCACTATGTGTGTATGTGGTTAGCGTGTATTTATGTGAATTAGATCATTCATGTCTATTCATCAATTTCTTTTGACAGATGTGTTAATTTTGGTTGTACATTCATGATCATTTGCATGTGTATTTGAGGGTCCATATAACACTACACTGTAACTTATCTCTCCACATTTAGCTTTACTCCATTTCTTGTCTTGATTACTCACTGTACCATCCTTCCGCTTTTAAATAAATCTTAACTAAAATTATCCTGTATTAGCAGTGGGATTGGTTGAGGGCAAGAATTTGGTACAAGCAGTACAGATAGGCTGAAGAAACCTTAAAAGACCTGGTGGCAGGCTATTTTACCCAGCCATCCAACTATCTGTGCGAGTTACCTGTGACTCCCACATGAGCTACCACAATTATTTTTTTCTACTGTCTTATAAACAACTACAGAATTTTGGGCTATTACAGTAATTTAAAGCATTTCGAATTGTAATCAATTATTTTGGCCATAGTCACCAACAAAACAGCAACAATAATAATACAAAGCAAAAAACAACAAAAAAACAATAATGTATAAGTGTTGCTCGAATGGTTTAAGATACATCATTGATTCTTTATCGTGACCTCTTAGAACTAATCTTTTGCCTAACTAGAAGCTACATTCTGAAATGAGGATATAATCTCTATTTTTCAGAGCATGCTGAAATGGGATAGGAAGAAACTAGCTATTATTCTCATTTATATGAAATCCACTTTCATTTGCTTGTTGCAAAGGCCAGCCAACATAGGAATAATAATAATACTATTTTTAAAACTTCCATTTGCTTAACCCCCAAATTATCTCCTGACCACAGGTTTTTTCTCATGTAACTCCTATTTAGGAAAGGAAATATTTGGCTGGTAATGTACCTTTGTTGATGATACTTTCTAATTTTACAATCAATAAAAATTGGTCGGCCATGACAGCCTGGCTAGTTCTTTATTAATTATTTGTTGCTCATACTATTTCTCTTCTTCTAAGCATATTAAATGATTATTAGTGGAGCGATAAATGTGTTTCAGTGACTCTATAACCTGCTCTCTACTTTAGCTCAGTAAACCCCAAGGCTAAGCCTGAAAGTATGTTCCCACTGATTCTCAAATTATTATACGCTATATTACGTTTTGCCTATTAAAAGAGAAACAATACCACTCCACCAAAGATTAAGATACATATAGTGGTAGTGTATTTCTTACCATTGAATCCAGTAGATGGCACATTTTTCTTATTCTTTCCTAACTTATCTAAACAAATATACAAATAAAAATAAACTATTATGCTGGATTACTTATTATTATGAAGGACCAAATTAAAAGTGTGAACCCTCAGTGCTTAGCTATTACAAAATCATTTCTTAGACCAATCAGGCAATGAAAACAGTAGATGTAAATGCTGTCTTCTTAAGAATTGTAATATGCAACGGGACACTTACTGGTAATTTCAATACAAGCTGTTCAAGATTGGATATCCTCTCCTCACAAGAAGTAGCAGGAAAATGGTCTTCTGCAGACTTTAGAGATCAAGTCCAAGAATGAACATTCAATCCATAGACTATCACTTTTGATATGCCATGCTTTACCTAATCTATTGCCCATTCAGCTTGAGGAAATTACCCCCTCTCCATCACAAGCACTCAGCTAACTTCTTGGTGTAAAGAAAAGTTATGTGGACTGCAAAGAAAAAGACGTGACGATGGGAAATGTTACCCATAAAAACTAGTACCTAGTGGGCCTGATAGCTTCACTGACTAAGTTCATACCTAATTCAACAGTTAATTATCAGTTATCTCCAGACTGACAGACATACGGATCAGATCAGACCAGACAGATAGACAGGATGACTACTATAACCCTCTCACGCATGTGTGCTGAGATTAATTAAAGCAAAACTGAACAATACTTATCAGAACAGTTCCCTGAGTAAACTATACAATTCTACACTATAGAAAATTAGTAATTTTGTATTAAATATTTTATAATCAAAAGTAAAGACTGGTCCTCAACTTAGCTATATAATTAATGAAAGATCATCAAATTACCCAGGCAGTCTCTTATCTGCCGTGCCTGAGAAATTTGCTAAAATTTAATACTGGAAAGCAAAATCTGCAGTTGCAAATACTTCATGCTTTAGCTCTGCTTATAGATTCCATCCTCTTGGCATAATATTTCTTGTTGCTTTTTTTTATACACTTTTTAAATATTAAAAGAAAAAGCTCTAGCTTTCATTATTTTTCTTGTTTTCTCTGTCCCTTTTTTAGCTAGGCCAGTTGCTATTTTCCATCTGAGATAACACCTTGTGATATCTTGAGATATCAGAATCTAAAAATAATATTGTGAAAATATCTAGCATAGAAATATATATTACATATAGCTTTTGGCTACTACAATAGTAGGCATGAACTAATATAGTATATACTATGAGTATTACTATATATAGTAATACTCAAATAATGAAGTGTGATGTGGTGAGATATTTCATGAGCAGGCTAATTTTTTTCATTTCATGAGCCTGAGGCCAGTGAAAATAAATCCTGAGAGTGAAGTATTTTGCTATAACAATTCTATGCTAGAAATCTTCACTGCAGTAATTGTACTACTAGGGTTGGTAATTCAACTTATAAAATTGGCCATAACACTCTGAGTGTTCGTTCATCACAGGGGCACCCCACAACCCTCACCTGATTGGTGACTGAGTGTGGCTAGTGAGACACTATCAGGGGTAACACAATTGAGAATCAGGAATATTTGTTATGGACATATGTACATATGTCAATTTTGTACTTTAAACCCAAGCATTTTTGTGTTCACTTAGCAGTTGACCCCGTCTCAAACTTCACTAAAACAGAATAGTTTTGTTAATAATCTGTACCCATTTCTAATAATATATTAATGTTGTGGGATGCATTTTAATCTTTTCAAACTTTTGAAGTTCATTTTAAAAAATTAGTGGTGGTAATACAGTAAATAAGCAGCTGTTCTTACTGAAAATCCATTGCCCAGTATGTTAAGTCACCAAGAGAATACAATGTAAGTCTTGAGTTGATATATCCAGTGAACAGGTGTGTGTGTGTGTGTGTGTCAGAGTACATGTGCTGTTTAGCTATGAATATTTTGAAGCAAACAATAAATAATAAGCTTCCTTTTTTTGTTAGTTTCTTGGTCTTCCTCTCAGTTTGTAAACAAATCTAATTTAGGGGGTTAGGCTCTGTGGAGTTTGAAATACTTCTTATTGTTGCTGCTTTTTTTAATCCAAAAATGTGCAGCAATTGGTTACTATGACACTGAAACTTTTTACCATATAAAATTTCAAAAACACGGCCTGTTTTAGTAGTTCAAAGCTTGCAGGAACTGCTATAGTAATTTAGATAGTCAGAATTATTTTTAAAAGTTTTGAATTACTTGTGCACATTTGCTTGCTAGTTCTTTGTGCTGAAGTACATCACTAGCTAGGATTTTTGCAGCTGATTTGATCAGGTTGGATGGTTTTTAGCTATAGACAAAGGTGGCCATAACAACACCTGAACAGATAAGCCAGGCTAGGCAGGTTGCTGCTATTAACTACTAGAGTATTAGGAAGTACCTTGAGCTTGTCAATTCAGTGTGAGATAACAGCTTATGTATCTGATATCTCTGATCACACACTAACCTAAAAATACTATAGTGAAGATTTCATGTATCGAAATTCAGCTACAATTGCTCTTTTTCTAGGATACTGTCATAGCCAATCCACAATAAGCATATATACTAAGTTCCTACTTTTCATATATTTTTTTTTCAACTCACTTAAAATTTAAATCTCAACAAACCTGCAAGAATAGTACACAGACCCACTGCATCTTCTGCTTTTCCAATGTCAAGTAATCCATTCACTAACATTCTGTAAGTAGCATGAATAGAATGCTTTTGTTTCAATATTCGTAAGAATTCCAGCCTCATCTCTTTCTGGTTTTTTTTATCTCTCTCGATGTCATCAACAGTACACTGCTCAAAACCTGGAAATGTTAACGCCAACACTCTCCATTCTCTAAGGTAGTCAGAAATTTTTGGATAATCGCTTCCACTGATTTGTTCGTCCAGATCATTATTATTTAATTTGCAGTGGCGGAGTAGGCCATCCAGAGTTACCTGAGACATCTTTGCAGCATGCGGGCGAGGCGGGCGTGAAATTGGTGGGCGTTTCAGAGCGACTCGGTTCAGTAACTTTTCCGTTCACATGTGATTAAAAAACCTGGAACTTTTACATCACTTTTGAACTGAAAAGTGCCTATTAAAGCCACACCTCTCCTCCTTTTTGCTTTGGGGAAGCCTTACTACGAGCATGGATTGGATAGCTGTGATAGCGATCAAGCAACAGACGTGTGAGGAAGGGTAGAAGTTAGGGAGAGGGGTAACATTTAGTGCTGCTCGGGCTGCTCAAAGCTAGAATGATTGGTGGGTGTCTCAGTGAAGTGTAAGCATGTGTTGGAAGAAGCTGCTGATGATACAGGCTTAATTGTGCAACAAGTTGTGAAGATATGGCTTAGTATAGAGTGGCTATAATTATTTATTTGGTCTAGGATTGTATGAAGAAATAGTAGAAGATAAAGCATGCCAGAAACACTGGATCAGTGAAGATTTTTCAAGATACCTTTATACATCCTGGCAGAATTTTCAGCAGGAATAGGCAAAATCAAATGGTTAGATGAATTGATATTTAATAATGTAATCTAAGGTTATTTTAATTAATTATTTATTTATTTAGTTTTATTTATTTTATATGGTGTGATCCAGGCCTCCGCTAGAGTTTGTATTACAGAGATTTATGGAATAGTCAGGCATCAAACTATTTTTTCCCTCAAAACTATTATCTTTTAAACTGATTCAGTCATTCTCGGCTAAAATAATTATAATAATAGGAAATTTTTTCTCTTTTTAACAGCCAATATTTTAAATTATAACTTAACCCTACGTTTCGACTTCTTGCCGAAGTCCTCTTCATGGGTCAACTGAGGTCGAACTCTCCGTGGTGATATAATAACACAAAATAAACAGCAAGATTTCTAGAGGGCACGCTTACTGTTTATTATGTCCTGGAGGGTGATTTGCGCGCAGCATGGACAGCCAGCATCCTGGAAGCTCTAAACCTATGTCTTTATTAAACTTGTTGTTGTCAGGTGTCATCTGTATGTGTAGAGCTTCCTTGATCTTCAACTCACAATTCTTACTGGCTCTGTCTACAACCCTTACCTCTTCCCATTTAATGGGGTGATGCTGCTGCCAAGCATGTTCAGTAATGGCTGATCACCTCTCTTACAAGCATCCTGGTGTTCTTTATTCTCTGCTCAAGCCTTCTAGTTGTTTCACCTATGTATACTTTACCGCAATTGCAGGGTACACTGTACACTATGGATGACTCTGTGGTAATAGTTATAGTATCTTTGACTTTAGTAAGATGTGATCTTAGTGTCTTACCTGACTTTAGGGTAAGCGACATTCATTTGAGGGATACTTTTTTAGTGCATTTCCTTAAAGATATTCACTAGCTTGAGCCTCAAACCAAATTTCACAACTTGTGGCCAACCTGTATTGGAGTTATAGCCACTTTAAGTAAACAGGAAGTTGTGGGTGGGGCTTAGCGGTGACGCATATCACGGAACAGAATTGCTTCAACAGGATAGTAGCCTGACCTCACCAACCACTTGGAGTAACCTGCACTCCACAGTATGTCAACTCAGGAAGCCAGCAAAGTGAATCTGGTGATGAAAATGGAATGATGGAAAGTGACCCAGACTTGGAGAATGGAACTGATTCTGAGAGTGCGACTGGAAGTTCACCACCAGAGTCACCAGCATCAATGCCTGGTCCTTACAGTTTTGAACCCATGGTTTCAGATTCAGAGAGTGCATCTGAAAGTGATGAATCAATCCATAATGAGGAGAGGCTGTTAGATTTGTCATGGTAAGATAAAATACACTGTTTGCCTTTACTGATTTGTTAAAAAAAAATTTTGGTTGTTTTTTAATTGTTTTCAGGTGTGCATGTGACCATTGTTCAATCATGCCAACAAATTTAGAATGTGTGTGTTGCAAAGAGATTGCTTCAGTTGTAGGCAAATTAGATATATTAGAAGACCCCACTGTTACTTATATCACAAACCATCCTGGGTTTGAAACAGTCTGTCTGGATGTATGGGTTCTTCAAACTGCGTACTACCAGTTTCGTCAAGAACATGGGCCGTACGCTGCAGCAACACTACACGAGTAAGTAGTATTGTAAATTAAAATATTTAACAAGAAGTAACAATTTCATTATTTTCTAGAAAGTATCGCTACACTGCATACCGCCAATTCACCAGATGGTGTTGGGGGTGGTTGGGAAAGGACATTCGTGTGGTTCTTCCAGCCTGTGCTATTACAAAGATCCGAGAGAAATTCCCATCAGACAATTTTACTGGATTTAGTTTACCAATATTAAATGATTAAGATTATTTACGATAAATGCAATGATAGCTAATGATCTGGTAGTTAATAATTATAGGTTTGAAAATCGACTCTGGTGTAGAGTGATTGCTTCCTGTTTGTCAGGCTTATCAAAGTCGCTGCAGAGTGGCGGTGGGGGTGTGGCTAGTGGAATTTTGTCTGCTTGTTCTGTAACACTCCACAACTGGGTAAAAAGCTTGTCCACATAGCCTATGTAATGCATACATATAAAAATAAATAAATAATGAGGAGCACTTTGACGCTACTTACCATAAGTGCTATTTTTAAGTTTTGGATATAATACTGCATCTGTTTCTTGCTACCATTTGTAATGCAAACTGGCCAAGTACAATCTAGGTATAAACAATCCAATAGTACAAATTCACTCACAAACAAGCTGCACATTACCTTGAAAGCATTCCATTGTATGTAAATGCGGTTGACTTCGGTGCAAAATTTATGACAACGCTATGAAATGCTTCACAAGAAGATGTTTGATATAGCGGGGAGAGTTTCATAACATCTGAACTGGTGGGTTCCCATTTATCTCTAGTCCTTCTCACTGCATTGGTCCATTTTTTCTTTAGGCTGGGATCCTTTGGGAACAGGAATAGGCTAACACCATCTTTGTGGGTATTGGTGCAGTCTGCAGCCACACATCTGCACACCATTTCCAACCTTAACCACTTGTCTAAACCACTGTGAGGTTATTCAAAGTGGTGAGGTCAGGCTACTATAAGCAATTCTGTTCCCTGATATGCGTCACCGCTAAGCCCCGCCCACAACTTCCTGTTTACTTAAAGTGCCTATAACTCCAATACAGGTTGGCCACAAGTTGTGAAATTTGGTTTGAGGCTCAAGCTAGTGAATATCTTTAAGGAAATGCACTAAAAAAGTATCCCTCAAATGAATGTTGCTTACCCTTTAATGCTGTTTTGATGTCAAAGTCTCTACACACTTTCTGAATGTTCTCATTCAATCCTGCTATGTACGGAATAGTAAGAATCAAACCTTCCTCTTGCTCAGTATTTGTGTGATCTTTAGAAGGTAACTCTTTAGAGCCTGCCCTAATGGTTGCGTTGATAACCATTACTTTGAAGTACCTGTGTAGGTGTTTCTCTTCTTCCTTCAAGTTTTCACTCATATTAGTTACCCTCCTAGCTCTCTGATACAAGCATCTCACTACTCCTCTCTTTACATGGTTAGGATGAGACTTAAAGTGAAGGTATCTATCTGTGTGTGTAAGCAATCCAAAAAAGGTAGCTTACTATCTTCCTCTGATTGCATAGTAAATTTTATAGAAGGTCTTACAGAGTTTAAATGGTCCAACAAATGTTTTTCACTTCCTTTCTTGACTATGCAAAAGGTGTCATCTACATATCTCTTCCATAATATAGGTTTAACTGGAGCTGAGTTTAAAGCTTTTTCCTCAAAGAATTTTATGTGCAAGTTGGCCACAACTGCGGAAACAGGAGAACCCATGGCTGCTCCATCTATAACTTGTTCACAACAGTTCCCATTGTACCTAAAGTAAGTTGGCCTAAGGCAGACCTCTAATAATTCTGTGATGCACTCAGGAGATAGACATGTCCTTTCATCTAGACTCTCGTCATTCTGGAGCTTATCTCTGCATAAGTGCATACTCTAGAAGAAGCTGATGTGGCTACACCACTAAAAAAAGTTCACAAACTGGAACTAATTTTCACGTTGGTGTTTTCTAATTAAAATACGGCTTGAGTTTAATTGAAAGGTCAATTATACTTTTAACAATGACAACAACTAGTCCTGACACTGAATAAGACTATAGAGTAAAGTGGGTGATTTCGCAATACCATATTGTGTCAATAGCCATTTGGTTAAGCTTAATCTGCCCACATGCCTTTTATAGAAACCATTATACTTGTAAGGTTTCCCTTGCCAGTATAATTTCAGTAGCTAGTACTCTTAAATCTTTTCTTTTCTAGACACAGACTATACACACATGTTTAAGATATTACATATGAGCACACACACTTACACAGTAAATGAAAGCTGACTAAGATGAGCTATGGCAGACCTTCCGAATATGTACTAGAAAATGGTTCCCAAACACAATGAGGTTCAAAGTATTGGCGTGGGACGGGGGTGAGGGGATTTGAGGGCACATGCCCCAGTTCCTTCACCTATTTACTGTATTACGTTTTAATTTTACTTGACACTTAAATTTTCCGCTATATTCTGCTTGTATTAGGAATGTTTGCAGTAAATTTTTGTGCTACATACACATTCCACTTACCAGATTGAACGGCTGCAGCTGAGTGTGGGGAGACTTGGGCTGAGCATGCTGCTGCCAGTTCACTGGCTGCTTGTGTAAGGTCAGACTCTTTCAGTGCATCTATGAACTGGTGGAAGTAGGAGGTGTTTCTCTCTATCAAGTTCCTAACAATGGTGATGACTTGTAAAGTTCTCTCAAAGGCAGAATGATTGGCATTTCCTGCTGCACTAAGTTCAAGGTCTGTGAGGAGGCCATTGCTGAAGAGTTCATTGGCAAGGACTGGCAAGGAGTATTGGCATAGCTTGGCTATCTGGTTAACCTTCTGTTTTACTGCTTTGTATTCAGGAGAGTCTTTGCCTTGTTCTGCAGGAGCTGCCATTTTGTGTCTTTAGACCTGCACAACTTCCCCTGCCTGGTGGACCTCTGCTGCTCTGGGGGTGGACACTTTCAATAATCAGAGTAGCAGGATGTGGTTAGGAGATGGTTATCACATAGGCAGAGGGAATTTATACAATGCCCACTATGCAGATACAAGTGTAATAGACCAAACTCAAATCTTGGAACTGAAAGACCCTGTAACCTCTTCCACAACAATGTTCTCATTAGCTGAATTAATGTGCTTGCTTGCCAATAAGAATCATAATGTGAATGAGTTTGTTAGGGTAAATGGTAATTATGCAGGATATGAATGGGAATAGCAAGTTATCTCTGACCCCTTCAGTGTTGTAATCTCTGAAATACCAACTAAACAATTGCCTAGCTACTCTAGATCTATTGTCCAAGATTAGTTTTTGAGAATGTCTCTAAATGTAACTCAGAGCTTATAAAGCATTGGTGGATTTTGTAGTCTTCCACTTGATGTGATCAATAAACCAATATTATAGCCAATACAGTTATTAGTGACATATATATAATATATATACATTTTAGTCTCATGCTGCTGTATAAAAGTACTCTTGTATTTTTTATCTTTTCACCAAAAGTAGGCCTAGTGGACTAAATTCCATCAATCAATGTCGGTACAGTTAGATAAGGATCTGCTTGTAGCAGGTCTCCATCACTTTAATGAGGTTGATCATTGGAAGTTTGTGAAATCCATCAAAGTCCTTGCAATCTTAGTGCCACTCCCACTCCCACTTCATACCAATTTGGCGTCGGCATCTGTACTTTTGTCAAGTAGCTAGTTACATTTCTCAGATTGTCTACTGATAGCTATTCATCAAAGTTCAGGTTTTTCATTTATATTTATGTAGTGATGACTCAAGCAGATCAATTAAAAACGAAAATGTGATGATGTGGTTCAGTGCATTCAAAAGTTGAGTACAATTACAAATTATATCCAGAATAATAAAAATAATTATCAATGTATCTAGAAAATTAAGGGGGGGCGGAAGTTTGGCCAAGTACGGTCTCTTTATATATACTAAGTTACAAGGTGACAATGGTATTTCTCTTTAAATCAATGCGAGTACAATTAGCATGAAATTATTTTGAGCTAGCTAAACGCTGATAGTAGTATTAGGCTCAACTGACCTTGTAAAGTTTAGTAAGGACAATTTTTAGCTAAATATTTGTTTTGGCTAGAGGTAAAGATTTCAAGTTCACATGGAAATAGGAGAAAGAAATTATGTTAGATATACAGAAATCCAACACAACTAACTTATCTAGTTTCATTGAATTTTAGGATGATGATCGCTAACATGTCCTGACACAATGTAATTATATTAATCTAATTACCTTTTCATCTTTGTCCTATCATTAAGAACTAGATGTGTTTCACGAACTTTGATTCCAACCATACCAATTCAAATTACTTTTTTTTTTTGCAAAATTATTGACAGCTACATGAATAATACACATAATTTACTATATGACATTGGGGTACAAAACAATAAGGTAGCCAGTTCTAAAGCTAGTCCTCCAGGCAGACCCATGAATAAAATGCAATTGGTGAAATACTTGCACAAATGTTTCTATCACAGTCTAACTCTGAAATAGTAGCTACTCATCTTATGCATTCCTGACCTTTTCACCAAGATCAGGTCTACCGACTAATGGTCCACTGAGAGCATCAACCAGAGTTCTCCAAGTAGGGTTGGGATCTGTTACTAGCCAAGTATTCATAACTTTAATGAAGTTGACTTTCGGAGGTTTGTCAAATCCATCCAGGGTCCCCAATGGAATCTTGAGTGCCACTCCAATTTCATACCATTGGGCATGAGCATCAGTAATTATGCTGACTACCTCATTCAGGTTCTTCACTGATAACTTTTCATCAAGGCTTATCTTTCCTTGTTTACTTTCAGACAATGATGACTCTATAGCAGACCAATTAAAACAGGAAATAACAGTAATGTGATTTAGTGAGTTGAAATGTTCAATATAGTACAAATTCTATCTAGAACTATGCAATTGTAGCACATTTAATGAAGTCCTGTCATGCAAATTTGGTCCCACCCAAAAGTTCTTGGGCTGGACCGTCCCTGTATACACTGACGGTCCAGCGGATCATACATGTATAGGCACTAACGGTCCCCCTTCATCACAGATGGTCCCCCCTGTCTTGACTACACTGAAATTAAGGACGATTTGATAAGTATTACAGGAAGTTGCTTAATGCTTAATAGTTAGTATTAACATTTCCCAAGCACTAGAGCTATAGGTACTGTACAGACGGTCCCCCCTGTCTTGAATGCACCAAAGTTAACGACGATACGATAAGGATTTTATGGAGTAAATAGTTAATGTCAGCATTCACCAAACTCATGTATTTGTGAAATAGCTAGCTAGATATTCTCTTAGCTGCTAGCTATATTATGTTAGTTTAGCTGGTCTGAAAAAGTTTATGATGTTCCGGTTTACTATTAGCTACAATCTTGGTATTGCAACTAATTAACCACGGTAGAGTTCATCTACTAGCGTATAATCATTCTTGCATTCTCTGATTATCTTGGTAAAGTTTTTTTTAGCCACCCTCCATTTCAGCTGTTGTTTTTCAATTAATCTTTCTAAGTATTTTGCTAAGTATTAACATACAATTGCACAAACAAACTATGACATTCGTAGCTTTCATGTGGCGAGAATATTCACTTCTTGTGAATATTTTCTCATACCACTAATGCCACCATTCCTGAATGCCACAATATTCATGCCAAATACAATGAAATTAAAACTAAAAAGTGCATACTCTAGAAGAAGCTGATGTGGCTACACCACTAAAAAAAAGTTCACAAACTGGAACTAATTTTCACTTTGGTGTTTTCTAATTAAAATACAACTTGAGTGTTTAATTGAAAGCTCAATTATACTTTTAGCAATGACAGTAACTAGTATTGACACTCAATAAGACTATAGAATATAGTGGGTGATTTCGCAATACCATATTGTGTCAATAGCCATTTGGTTAAGCTTAATCTGCCCACATGCCTTTTATAGAAACCATTATACTTGTAAGGTTTCCCTTGCCAGTATAACTTCAGTAGCTAGCACTCTTAAATCTTTTCTTTTCTAGACACAGACTATACACACATGTTTAAGACATTACATATGAGCACACACACTTACACAGTAAATGAAAGCTGAGTAAGATGAGTTATGGCAGACCTTCCAAATATGTACTAGAAAATGGTTCCCATTAAAATCAGCGAGGTGAGCTAAAGAGCTATAGATATAGAATACTTTAGGTTAACTGATGTGGAATACATATTATCTAATTTGCTCTATAGTAGCTACTTTTTAATAAGCTCTTCTCGGAGACTTGTCCTTTTTAGGTTGTTTTTTTTCCTCTCCTCACCAGTTTTACTTCTGCTGTTTTGGCAGTTCTTTGAGCCCATTTTCTAGCTTTTTTTAATCGCCCTACAGGTGGGTAGGAAGATGATTTTAGGTTAGGGTGCACCAGTTCATCTAGACTCACCTTCCCATATTTTCCAATTGAAGCAAATATGTTGTGTTGTTGCTGTTGTTGCTGTTGTTTGATATAATAAATGCTCATTATTAATGATATTATCAGTATTTGCTGTATGAATAGCAAATTATGTAGCCTAATCAGTCGTTGCGCTACTAAAGACTGCCCACTACATCCCAGTAAAATGTGGGGGTGTGCCAGCACCCAGTGTACCCCTGCTTTCTACCCTGCTGCCCTAGCGCTTTCTCTTCTGATCATTTTTATTACTTTCCACAAATACATGCAATAAATTGTTGCTAGAGATTGCCACTGAACTTCATAGCAACAAAAAAGGGAACATTTTGCCTACGCCAACTGAATTAAAGACATAGTTAACCGTTGATTTAGGTATGAACCTACTCAGAACAACCATTTAAAATCTTCCATTTTCTTGGTAACCTGCACTAATACTATACTATATTCAATAGCAAGGATATGCTCATGTCTGAGGAACAATACAGCATGATTCAAGATATTGCAAGCGAAGTGACTTTCAGAGCCTGTGGTGGTATACACAGATGGTACGATCTGCCACGCACCACTATGTAAAAACCCAAGTTCTTGTAAGGCTTCAACACCAGCTAAATCATAGCACATACAGTGTCAAATCATAACACTCAATTCCTTACATGACTTTTAAACAAGTTTATCATTACTTCATACTCTTACTCACACTGATGCATGAGTGGCATAACTGAGGGTTGGCTTATTCTATTATTTTATCCTGGCATAACTTGACCACTAGCTACACTTCAGCCTTACATCACCACTCCCTCAACCATACCTTTGTAGGTGTGGTAGAAGGTGTGGCCATGTATACCTTTGTAGGTGTGGTAGAAGGTGTGGCCATGTAAGACTATTTAGCTTATACATGTATAACATATGTAACAATAGAACCAGCTTATTGAGCTAAGTGAGCTCCTTTTTGCGTTTGGGGAAGCCTTACTACGAGCATGGATTGGATAGCTGTGATAGCGATCAAGCTACAGACGTCTGAGGGGATGGGTAAAAGTTAGGGAGAGGGGTAACATTTAGTGCTGCTCGGGCTCCTCGTTTAATGCTCTATTCAAAGCTAGAATGATTGGTGGGTGTCTCAGTGAAGCGTAAGCATGTGTTGGAAGAAGCTGCTGATGATACAGGCTTAATTGTGCAACAAGTTATGAAGATACGGCTTAGTATAGAGTGGCTATAATTATTTATTTGGTCTAGGATTGTATGAAGAAATTGTAGAAGATAAAGCATGCCAGAAACACTGGATCAGTGAAGATTTTTCAAGATACCTTGATACGTCCTGGCAGAATTTTCAGCAGGAATAGGCAAAATCAAATGGTTAGATGAATTGATATTTAATAATGTAATCTAAGGTTATTTTAATTAATTATTTATTTATTTAGTTTTATTTATTTTATATGGTGTGATCCAGGCCTCCGCTAGAGTTTGTATTACAGAGATTTATGGAATAGTCAGGCATCAAACTATTTTTTCCCTCAAAACTATTATCTTTTAAACTGATTCAGTCATTCTCGGCTAAAATAATTATAATAATAGGAAATTTTTCTCTTTTTAACAGCCAATATTTTAAATTATAACTTAACCCGACGTTTCGACTTCTTGCCGAAGTCCTCTTCAGGGGTCAACTGAGGTCGAACTCTCCGTGGTGATATAATAACACAAAATAAACAGCAAGATTTCTAGAGGGCACGCTTACTGTTTATTATGTCCTGGAGGGTGATTTGCACGCAGCATGGACAGCCAGCATCCTGGAAGCTCTAAACCTATGTCTTTATTAAACTTGTTGTTGTCAGGTGTCATCTGTATGTGTAGAGCTTCCTTGATCTTCAACTCACAATTCTTACTGGCTCTGTCTACAACCCTTACTCTTCCCATTTAATGGGGTGATGCTGCTGCCAAGCATGTTCAGCAATGGCTGAAACTTTCTCATCACCTCTCTTACAAGCATCCTGATGTTCTTTATTCTCTGCTCAAGCCTTCTAGTTGTTTCACCTATGTATACTTTACCACAATTGCAGGGTACACTGTACACTATGGATGACTCTGTGGTAATAGTTATAGTATCTTTGACTTAAGTAAGATGTGATCTTAGTGTCTTACCTGACTTTAATGCTGTTTTGATGTCAAAGTCTCTACACACTTTCTGAATGTTCTCATTCAATCCTGCTATGTACGGAATAGTAAGAATCAAGCCTTCCTCTTGCTCAGTATTTGTGTGATCTTTAGAAGGTAACTCTTTAGAGCCTGCCCTAATGGTTGCGTTGATAACCATTACTTTGAAGTACTTGTGTAGGTGTTTCTCTTCTTCCTTCAAATTTTCACTCATATTAGTTACCCTCCTAACTCTCTGATACAAGCATCTCACTACTCCTCTCTTTACATGGTTAGGATGATGAGACTTAAAGTGAAGGTATCTATCTGTGTGTGTAAGCAATCCAAAAAGGTAGCTTACTATCTTCCTCTGATTCCATAGTAAATTTTATAGAAGGTCTTACAGAGTTTAAATGGTCCAACAAATGTTTTTCACTTCCTTTCTTGACTATGCAAAAGGTGTCATCTACATATCTCTTCCGTAATATAGGTTTATCTGGAGCTGAGTTTAAAGCTTTTTCCTCAAAGAATTCCATATGCAAGTTGGTCACAACTGCGGAAACAGGAGAACCCATGGCTGCTCCATCTATAACTAGTTCACAACAGTTCCCATTGTACCTAAAGTAAGTTGACCTAAGGCAGACCTCTAATAATTCTGTGATGCACTCAGGAGATAGATATGTCCTTTTATCTAGACTCTCATCATTCTGGAGCTTATCTCTGCATAAGTGCATACTCTAGAAGAAGCTGATGTGGCTACACCACTAAAAAAAGTTCACAAACTGGAACTAATTTTCACGTTGGTGTTTTCTAATTAAAATACAGCTTGAGTGTTTAATTGAAAGGTCAATTATACTTTTAACAATGACAGTAACTAGTCCTGACACTCAATAAGACTATAGAGTAAAGTGGGTGATTTCGCAATACCATATTCTGTCAATAGCCATTTGGTTTAGCTTAATCTGCCCACATGCCTTTTATAGAAACCATTATACTTGTAAGGTTTCCCTTGCCAGTATAATTTCAGTAGCTAACACTCTTAAATCTTTTTTTTTTTCTAGACACAGACTATACACACATGTTTAAGACATTACATATGAGCACACACACTTACACAGTAAATGAAAGCTGAGTAAGATGAGCTATGGCAGACCTTCCGAATATGTACTAGAAAATGGTTCCCAAACACAATGAGGTTCAAAATATTGGTGTGGGACGGCCCGTCCCACACCAATATTTTTAACCTCATTGTGTGAGGGGATTTGAGGGTACATGCCCCAGTTCCTTCACCTATTTACTGTATTACGTTTTACTTTCACTTGACACTTAAATTTTCCGCTATATTCTGCTTGTATTAGGAATGTTTGCAGTAAATTTTTGTGCTACATACACATTCCACTTACCAGATTGAACGGCTGCAGCTGAGTGTGGGGAGACTTGGGCTGAGGATGTTGCTGCCAAGCTTCCCTTCAGATCACTGGCTGCTTGTGTAAGGTCAGACTCTTTCAGTGCATCTATGAACTGGTGGAAGTAGGAGGTGTTCCTCTCTATCAAGTTCCTAACAATGGTGATGACTTGTACAGTTCTCTCAAAGGCAGAATGATTGGCATTTCCTGCTGCACTAAGTTCAAGGTCTGTGAGGAGGCCATTGCTGAAGAGTTCATTGGCAAGGACTGGCAAGGAGTATTGGCATAGCTTGGCTATCTGGTTAACCTTCTGTTTTACTGCTTTGTATTCAGGAGAGTCTTTGCCTTGTTCTGCAGGAGCTGCCATTTTATTCCCCTGTCTGGTGCATGGACCTCTGCTGCTCTGGGGGTGGACACTTTCAATAATCAGAATAGCAGGATGTGGTTAGGAGATGGTTATCACATAGGCAGAGGGAATTACAATATACGGGCATGCCCACTATGCGGATACAAGTGTAATAGACCAAACTCAAATCTTGGAACTGAAAGACCCTGTAACCTCTTCCACAACAATGTTCTCATTAGCTGAATTAATGTGCTTGCTTGCCAATAAGAATCATAATGTGAATGAGTTTGTTAGGGTAAATGGTAATTATGCAGGATATGAATGGGAATAGCAAGTTATCTCTGACCCCTTCCAGTTGTAATCTCTGAAATACCAACTAAACAATTGCCTAGCTACTCTAGATCTATTGTCCAAGATTAGTTTTTGAGAATGTCTCTAAATGTAACTCAGAGCTTATAAAGCATTGGTGGATTTTGTTGTCTTCCACTTGGTGTGATCAATGAACCAATATATAGTCAATACAGTTATTAGTGACATATATATAATATATATACATTTTAGTCTCATGCTGCTGTATAAAAGTACTCCTGTATTTTTTATTTTCTCACCAAGATTAGGCCTAGTGGACTAAATTCCATCAATCAATGTCGGTACAGGATCTGCTTATAGCAGGTCTCCATCACTTTAATGAGGTGGATCATTGGAAGTTTGTGAAATCCATCCAAAGTCCTTGCAATCTTAGTGCCACTCCCACTCCCACTTCATACCAATTTGGCGTCGGCATCTGTACTTTTGTCAAGTAGCTAGTTACATTTCTCAGATTGTCTACTGATAGCAATTCATCAAAGTTTAGGTTTCTCATTTATATTTATGTAGTGATGACTCAAGCAGATCAATTAAAAACGAAAATGTGATGATGTGGTTCAGTGCATTAAAAAGTTGAGTACAATTACAAATTATATCCAGAATAATTGAAACAATTATCAAATTGCATTCATGTTCTCCACTGATAACTTTTCATCAAGGCTTATTTTTCCTTGTTTACTTTCAGACAATGATGACTCTATAGCAGACCAACTAAAACAGAAAATAACAGTTTGAAATGTTCAATATAGTACAAATTCTATCTAGAACTATGCAATTGTAAATGAAGTCCTGTCATGCAAAATTTGGTCCCACCCAAAAGTTCTTAGGCTGGACCGTCTCTGTATACACTGACGGTCCAGCGGATCATACATGTATAGGCACTAACGGTCCCCCTTCATCACAGATGGTCCTCCCTGTCTTGACTATTAACATTTCCCAAGCACTAGAGCTAAAGGTACTGTACAGATGGTCCCCCCTGTCTTGAATGTACTAAAGGTCTCTTTGAGATGCTTTATCTTGTGCCGAGCTTGCACGTGCTGTAACATTTGACTTCTCCACTTTTTCCACAAGTCAGTGGTAAGAAGTTAGATAAGGTACCACCTTTAAAGAGACAAGGGTGATTCTGATCTAATTGGTGTAGTTAGCAGTGGTCGCTGCATGAGGAAATGAGCTGGAATTATAATACGATAACCATCAGGAAGAGCTGAGTCAAGTGGGGTTAGAGGCAGAGAGTTATCAATGGCTTCTACTTGAGTGAGAAGAGTATCAAACTCATCTGTCCATGATTTATGTCCAGCTAGTGTTTTTTTAAGATTAGTTTTATGAGTCTGACAGCTGACTCCCAAAGTGTGGAGCCTTCTGTAAAATGCCATTTGATAGGTTGAGCAGTGGAGTTGTGAAAAGTGGAGTGCTTGTATGTAAATTATGGTAAGCTTCTTGTATAGCCTGAACTGCTCCAACAAAATTTCTTCCATGGTCAGAATAGATTCTTGTGGGTAGCCTCTCCTGTTTGCAAACCTTGTGAGAGCTTATAGAAAGATGGAAGTAGATAAATCAATTGTTCTTTCAAGGTGTACTGCATGAGTGGTGAAACTTAAAAAAACACAGATGCTACTTTTCTTAATGGTGAATTTACGCTGATTTCCTTCTTTAGTGAGGAAAGGACCAGCAAAATCAATCCCGCAGATGGTAAAGACAGGTTGAATCTGGAGATGATTGGCAGGAAGTTGACCCATTTGCTAGTGGGACATATGTGCTGCAGCTTTCTTACAGGGAACACAATGTTTACAGATGTTTTTACAAAGCCTTTTGCCAGCTATAATGTGATAGTTGTGGCAAAGTAGAGCGAGAAGAGTGGAAGGACCTGGATGCTTACTGTCCTTACGAAGTTGAGTTACAACCAGCTTCCATAAGTGAATAGCATGTACAATGATTGGAAGTTGAAGATTGTAGTCTCCCTTTGTTTTCTCCAGACTTCCTTCCACTCGAATAAGTTGCTGTTCATTAAGGTAGGGAGAGAGTGGTTACAGTTTGGATTTAAAAAGCATTTTCAATGAGGAGGAAGAGCTGGCAGAAATCCACCACCACAAGGAATGAAGAAGGGAGATATCATCACCTAAAAGACAGGGCCTTAACCAGAAATTAAGAAGAGAGAGAGAAGGAAAACATTTCTTTGGTACTAATCATGCCCATATTTTTAGCCACACCCATTTAAATCAATTATAAATTTGTAAATATACAAATAAAAAGAATAGCTAAATGAAATCTGATGAAATTAAGTTAGCTGCTCTACCACATAAAATACAGCTAACTAGCTATGATGGCTACAAAAATAATTAATTTAAACGCAACTTAGTTTCCAATGTTTCCAGTCTCTCCCCAAAATCTCTCCAAATTCCTGAGGTGCTCAGGGGGACAAATCGTCAACATAATTTTGATGACTATCTTATCCAGATTGTAATGAAGCAAAAGACAAGAGTCGTTCTATTCTAGTTATTTTGAAGTGATTTTTAAAACTTTGCTTATCGGGAACAAGGGATTGATCAACCAGGCTGAAATATTGTGAGGAGGTGTGGCCTCCTCTGCCTCAATGTTTAGTTATGGCGCACTGAAAGACCTGAGGCTCCAGTTCTTGGCGAAAGCTGGATGAATTCAGTGCAGCGGTTTACGCAGAACAACAGTCTCTCAAGGGGAAGGAGCAGTGGCAAATGTTTTGCTCTGTGATGGGTGAATCACTACCTATGTCCATGTTCTAAATGCATCAATAGTTGATTTTTTTCCTTTCATTTTCTTTAAAGAGCTGTTCCTTAACAGGCTTTCAAGTAGCCTAATTTAGTCACAATCGTTCACCAAGGTCATTGAAAAGCAAATTTAATAATAATAATAATAATAATCACCAACTTACCAATGGCTAGGTAGTTCTACACAATGAGATTGATAAGCCAACATCCACCACCTACTATCTACCGGCTCATGGAGTGATGAATCCTGACAGTATCACTACCAAAGTCAGAACTGTCTTTGATGCATAAGCAACATCATCAACTGGAGTTCACTGAATGATATTTTGCTACCTGGACTTTCTCTTCTTTCTTCCCTGACATCTATTTTGAATTGTTTTAGCTAGGCTGCTTCGAGTGGCTTTATGTGGAGATGTCAGCAAAATGTTTAGAGAGATCCAACTATTTGAGAAGGGCAAGGACCTTTAGATTTATATGGGAGGAAGAAGGAGAAAAGCTCCAGGACTGCTGGATGTGGGGTCACCAGTTCACCCTACAAGCCATCAGAGTCATGTGTCAAATTGCATAATGATCATCAGCACAATAACAAAAATAAGTTACCACCGCCACTAATTCTTAAATAAACTCTTGTAAGTTTGTAATACTTAACTGCATCCGTATTAGCTCTTTGTCTTAAAAATGTCTATAGATAAAAAAAAAACTCCAAAGAGAAACAACTTTCTCATATCTGATACTACTAGACTGTCTGTAGCTAATTCTGAGTCAACTACTTCACCCTAATACAAATAATATCCACAATTGCTTTGTCTTCTAAAGATGTTGTCAAATGCCTGGATTCCTTCACTGAGTAACTTCCTCTTGTTGTTGTTGAATAGACCAGTCATCAACCAATACTAACATCACATCAGCTTCTGCTCAACCCTCAGGCTGACTGGGTTTCACCCCCAAATCCAGCAGTTCACTGGTATTATCAGGAGGGACTGGCTGAGTCCACAAAGAAGTCATCTGCTGTAGGAAAAATGTTTCTTCCCCAACCAAGCAACTGCTCTGTAGATTTGCAGCATATCTCACTGACCAATATTTATCTCCCATGTCTATCAAAAGTTTGCAGTTGCAATGCTCAGTTGGGTCTCCAAGACCTTCAGGAAGAGTCATCTCTACCTATCTTGAGACATGTCCAGGCTGGCATTCAGAGAGTGAGAGCAGCTGCAGGTACATCATCTAGTCCTGCATTAAGCAGCAGAGCTTGAGCTCACTTGCAGCAGTACACAGGCACTGGTATAAGTAGTGTGGTGCACAGCTTCTATGGCTTCTTCCAGCTGGTTGAGCTGCTCCCCCACCAACCTCCCCTCCCCCCCAATCCAAGGCCTAGGTTTTCACAGAACATGCATCTGACTGTGGGCCAACAGTTCAAACCTGCAAATGTATTAAGTAAGATCCATCCAATATTGTGATAGAGAGTTAACCAATATCACTAGCTGCCACCTAAGAGAGTTAGAAATCAATTTAAGTATAATTTTTTGCAAGTTGAGGATGAAAACATGAGCATACTGTCGACTATCAAATGACTCATCATTCAGTTGAAAATAGCCTCTGCCCAATCTTTTCAAAGTTTAGGCACTTCTAGAAATACAATACAAACAGACTAGTGACAATTGCATTTCACTGAATATACAGAGACCTTCCTATTATTCCTTAAGAAAATATTTTCAATTTAAACTACTATAAAAATTAATCTACATAACGTTATACACATGTTGCACTTATTCTCTTTTCTTTATCACTAGCACGTCCCTTGGCATTTTCATTCTTTCAATATTTTCACTGATGATGACCACAGGTGTTGAAATGTCTGGATTAGGATGGCGATAACGAAAAAATAGTAAGTCAATAGATACTCCCAACAACAACAAATTCATTCATACACATATGTTACTCCACAACCTTGATGTCAAACCTCATGCCATATCTCAATCCACACATCTCCAGCATAGTCCCCAATGCCCACAACTTTCACAAGTACAATGGCATAAATTGTTAATCCTCAATAGATTCTTGTAACACCTGTGTTGATCAATTTAGGAATGTCGGTTTAGTTCAATCTCACCTCTCAGACATATAGAATAACAATAATGAATGGAAGCTGCGATAAAAGAAGTGTGATAATATAAAATGGTAAAGGTTTTGTAAAATGTAATGCATTACTACGCACCATGAATATAATTTATAGATGTATAGCTACACATACAAAAGTACACATTAATGTGTTAACAAAATACCTCTATTATAAGTAGTTGAAGACCAAACCATAACTGAACACTCAACTTGACATTACTAACTAGTTATCAATTCACTTTTATATCAATTCACATTTACACTTACCGAGCATGCTTAATTCTTCTTTATTTGTACATGCGTATGATCTCACTTTCACGTATCACCTTTGTTACCCGTTTTATAATTTTCACTTCTCATTGTTACTCGAACTGTTTATGTCTAAATTTATCAAGCCACAGCTGATACAGTATATAACTAGTTCCTAGCTAGTTAGTGAGAAGTCCGGAGCGGGAAACTGTACGATAAACATTCCCTGTCTGATTACTAAGAGCGGAAGTCTCAGACGACAACTGAAAGGCCAGTCTTACAACCTGACTTGCTGGAGGTTGACTGTATGTGAGCATTTCCCTCTTCATAGGTAATAGACTAATCATTTGAAGTGTATGTAAACCAAATGAAGTTTATTCCAGTAATTTACTCATCTCAGAAATACCCATCTAGCTTCATGAATTTCCAAGAATTGTGCAATTAGTACTATCTTTGATGAAAAACAACTTATTCATAGAAAGTACATTGATAGGAATAATGATAATGTAACTTGCCTCTATCATGAGCTGGCATGACTAAGCAAGAGTTAAAGTATTAGTTTGACTCCTTGCATAGAAAGAGACGCTAAGGGGGAAAGTTTCGCTGATACTTATGATGCGTGTGAAATGTTGTTATAGATGTAATTAATGATATTATATGTGTATATATATATATATATATATATATATACACATATATATATTTATTGCAGCTTTGATATTTTTACTTGAATATTTCCGCATCACGCGAGCGTTCTGTATTCTCCCATATTGTACGGTTTATATTGTACGCTACTTGTAGCGCGCGTAGCGAGTAAAATCAATGAAAATTGTATTGTAACCGGTTGAGAAAAATTTCAAAGAAGCAATAAATCACTTATCACACTCGTCGTACAATATGGGAATGATATTTTACTCTCACGCCACATTTTCACTCGCCTTTGGCTCGTGAAAATAGTTTGCGTGCTCGTAAAATATTTTCCCATATTGTACTCTGACTCGTGCTATAAGTATTATATATATATATATATATATATATAACTAAAGCGCTGAGTCATTTTAGTTCAGTGTTATTATTTCTAGGTAAAACATATTCATATTTTAAGCTGAGTTCCAGACTACCTTGATTGACTATCATATAATACTACACAGGTTTATTTGGAGTACACTGGAACTAAAATGTCATTCATAAATTCCTGGATATTTGTCTGTCTCCATGAATAACTGTGGGAAATTTCTGTTCTTGCCTAAGGTTGACAAAAGTCAGCTCCTCACTTAAAAGGCTTTGCAGCAGTAATTGGGTAAGCTGCCACCAGACTTTGCAGCAAGTGATGTAGAATTGTCCTTTGCAGTAACCCACAAGCTTTCTCTTGATATTGACAGGGGGTTAGTTATGAAAACATTTACAAAGACAAAACACACACAAGGACATGAAGACATTTGCAGAGCGAAAAGAAGTTGTCTACAGAGCTTCCTTTTTATCAGTACAGAAACTGTTACTAAATATAGTGTTCTAAATATAACTAGCTAGGTGACAATGTACTTTGAATTATGGAATGCTGTTGTCAATAAATGTTAATTAGTGTCTTTGTGGATGCTGAATGTGTTGTGAAGGTCAGCATTCCACAATAACGTTAGTCAAATAAACAATAATCATATGAATACCTTTCCACACAACAGGGAGGCAATACGGACAGTGTACTTAGCATGACTCATCAAAAAGTAAGATGAGTCAGCATGACTGAATTAATCATATATAAAGTAGCCAAATTTCTCTTTAAAATAACAGTAGGAATGTACAATGGCTTCTCTAGACTATAGAGAAGGTGACTCTAATGGTGACTCCATTGTCTGTGATGAAACCTCAAATAAACATTGCTATCCTAAAGAAGAGATGATCTTCAAAAATGGAAAAGGTAAATGACAAAAAATACTTAAATTTCACGTAGTAGTCTCTTTAACCACTAAATTAATATGTTGCAGTTATTGAACTGATCTATTATATTATTTTGTTACTCTTTTTTTTTCTTTTCTTTTTTTTTTTTTGTCTTTGTTTTGTTGTTGTTGTTGCTTTAGGCTACATCAATGGAAAAACTGATCATCATGAACAATTCTACATGCCATCTCGTAGAAATGATGTGGCAGCTTGCATAGTAAGGAAAGAGAACTGGGAAGAAAAAGAAATGCATGGGAAATGGATGACTTTCAAGCATTTCGATGAAATAGACGCTACTTGGAAAGAAATTGTGACTGCTATGGAAAATAATACACTGGAAAGATGTTGGGTTGCAAAGTGCTCTACGTTATATTATGATCCATCTAGTGTGGGCCCTGGACCTACTACTTCGGGTGTTATCACTGTCCATACCAGCAAAGAAAATATCCAACTGGTTGGAGAACAGTTAATTAGCATTGTAAAACATCAAGTATAAGACCAATAAAACGACACTGAAAGATGAATATGCTTATAAAGGCCAAAGAGTAAAAACTCGCAAATTGTACTACAATGAAGGACTTCCCACGGGTCAGAATCCTAAAACTAAGTGCCCTGGAACTGTAGCAGACTGAATACAAAATGAAACTACTATCAAATTTTTTGGGCTACATCAATAGAAAAAAATTACTATGAGAAATTCTACACAACATCACACAGAGATGATGCATTGACTTGCATAGCGAGGAAACAGGTGGGCAAGATAAAGAAATGTACGATGGAATGCATTCAAGAACTTTGATATCGTAGATTCTACTTGGGAAGAAATTTCAACTGCAGGGATTGGAATTGATACACTGGAAAGATGTCTGGTTGCAAAATGTTCTACTTAAGTTGTGATCCATCTAGCGTGGACCCCGTACCTAATACTAAGGGTGGCGCACTATCTACCAGCAGGTTGGAGATCAATTTATTCACATTGTAAAGTAAGACATCAAGTACATTGTGGGATTGGTGAGGTCCAGTTATTGTCCTCAGAGAAGGTAGGCTGCCACCTGGTCAATTTCTGCTTAGATCTGTCCAGCTTATTTCCTAAACCAGGCACTTGAGCTATCTATGTCCTTAATAGTTTAAGTTTACAGTAACAAAAGTGTACGTACAGAGATGGTAGAGGTGATCTATTACTTCAGGAAAAAGACTAGGTTCACTGGGCGTGTTGAGATTATATATGTCCCACCACCAGCGGCGTAAAGAGAAACTATCTCGGCCATAAGAAATTATTTGTTCACGTGATTATGACTTGACGATAAGGGGCAATACCCACAAAAGTAGCACATTAAATCATTGTTCAGAGTAAGTTTATATCTAAATCAGTGGTTAATTCTTACAAAAATCAGAGTGTGACTGACTACAAACAGACAGGATGTCTACTATCACCCTCTCATGCATGCGTGCTGTCAGTTAATTATTCCAGTGTATAAACATAGCTACAATTCAATCAATTTACTGGCTCTTTTGATATTGTCATTGCCACTCAGTTGAAAATAATAACTTCATCTGAATTTTCAGCGTGCCCAAATTGAGAACTCGTTATCATTACATCATCATAATATCATTAGCTATGGGTCACATGTTTAAACCAGCAAGCAATATCTTTTCATTTCTAGTCATATTTCAATCTCACTTATACGAAATAACTGCGCAAGTAAGTAGCTCAAACTTCTAAGGATGAAAGAAATGATAGAATAATTACAAATTGGCAATATGCTCATACAAGAAGGATGAGTAAGAAATATTGGAGAAGAGTTCCAAACTATTTTGTAAATATAAAATATTAATAGCCAATATTTTATATTTAAAATCACTCACTAGCTATTTCAATTGTCAGAGTCCTCCTCACTGGTAATTAAGGTCTATCAGTTCTATTAGCTGTAAAGACAGACAAACCTGTTCATTATTATTATTTCAACCCTGAATGACAGAATGATTACTTAAAATGCTGAAATGTGCATGTTATCAACTTTATGATATATAGCTACAATAATGAATATTTTTTAAAAAAACTCGGAGTGAAATATATATCTTTGCTATCACAAGTACAAAAAGAGGCTTATTTCTATGCTATAAGTTAGTAATTACTTAATATTAGCAGGATTTCATACAGGATTTTTGGTGGTTCATAAAACCACACCCACTATAAGACTTGGTACCCTCATTCCAAGTTGTGTTAAACATTAATGAGAATATCATTCAAGCATATTTATGCCTTATCCATGACAATTCCACTGCTATATAGCTAGGCCCCAAGGGACACAACTCTATGAAAGGTTTCACATTGGCATTGAGCTTGCATACTACTATTTTGGGAGTAAAATTCAGACTGTGGTCAGCTGCTATGGGTTATAGCGTGTGTTCCTTGTGTTGCTGGTATTATTTCTTTGAAATGAACCCCACTCTGTTGTCATACTGCAAAGAAATAAACCACCTTCACTAACTTGACACCTATCACATCCAAGACAGGAAAAAAAGGAAAAAAAATTAAGAGGGAAGAAATAGAGGTATAGTAAAAAGTGACGTGTGTTTGCCTATAAAGCTTGCTTATGATTGGCAATTACTGAACGAACACAATAATGAGTAGTTCTAATTAAGAGCATTATACAAATTATACAAATAATGTTAGCTATTATTCTCAACTATGAGTGGCCATAATAGTAGCTTATGCAAGAGCAAAGAGATTTGACTCAATTACAGTGTGATAAATATAAAATAATGATGAAGTAAAAAGATTTATAATTATGTATATAAATATAAATATATATATATATATATAAATAAATATATATGTATATATGTATATATATGTATGTATATAACTAAAGTGCTGAGTTATTTAAAACAATAGTTCAGTGTTATTATTTCTAGGTAAAATATATATTCATGTTTTAAGCTGAGTTCCAGACTACCTTGATTGACTATCATATAATACTACACAAGTTTATTTGGAGACACTGGAACTAAAATGTCATTCATAAATTCCTGGATATTTGTCTGTCTCTATGAATAACGTTATTACACAGGTTTATTTGGCTTATAGTACACTGGAACTACTAAAATGTAATTCATAAATTCCTGGATATTTGTCTGTCTCTATGAATAATACGGACAGTGTACTTAGCATGACTCATAAGGTAAGATGAGTCAGCATGACTGAATTAATCATATATAAAAGAGCCAAATTTCTCTTTAAAATAACAGAATGTACAATGGCTTCTCTAGACTATAGAGAAGGTGACTCTAATGGTGACTCCATTGTCCTAGATACAGATTGTGATGATACCTCAAATGAACATTGCTATCCTAAAGAAGAGCTGATCTTCAACAATGGAAAAGGTAAATGACAAAAAATACTTAAATATCACGTAGTAGTCTCTTTAACCACTAAATTAATATGTTGCAGTTATTGAACTGATCTATTATATTATTTTTGTTACTCTTTTTTTTTCATTTTTTTTTGTTGTTGTTGTTGTTGCTTTAGGCTACATCAATGGAAAAACTGATCATCATGAACAATTCTACATGCCATCTCGTAGAAATGATGTGGCAGCTTGCATAGTAAGGAAAGAGAACTGGGAAGAAAAAGAAATGCATGGGAAATGGATGACTTTCAAGCATTACGATGAAATAGATGCTACTTGGAAAGAAGTTGTGACTGCTATGGAAAATAACACACTGGAAAGATGTTGGGTCGCAAAATGCTCTACGTTATATTATAGTCCATCTAATGTGGGCCCTGGACCTACTACTACGGGTGTTATCACTGTCCATACCAGCAAAGAATATATCCAACTGGTTGGAGAACAGTTTATTAACATTGTAAAACAAGACATCAAGTATAAGACCAATAAAACGACACTGAAAGATGAATATGCTTATAAAGGCCAAAGAGTAAAAACTCGCAATTTGTACTACAATGAAGGACTTCCCACGGGTCAGAATCCTAAAACTAAGTGCCCTGGAACTGTAGCAGACAAAGAAGATATTTGGAACGTGAATGAAGTCAAGAAACCAGAGTTTTTCAGCCTGGGTCCGCGATTTTACCAATGGATATTGACTCTAGAAAATGAAGAACTCACTGCTTTGTGGCATAAAATAAAGCAAGAAATAGAAAATGGAAGGATAAGAGCATTCAAAATGGTGTGCCCAAATAAGAAAAAAGAGTATTCAAAGACTGAAAAACCAGTATTTTGTGTCTATGCAATGGAAGACCAAATAGAATCAGTGGGAGCAAGTCTAATTTCAATAGTTTGCAGAGATATAAAGTTGGTAAGAGATAACGGCCTTCCTCCGACCATTTTGAAGTGGAACAACGGTCTTTGTGAATATGAGGACGAGACTCATTAACTTCTATTATTTTTGTATTGTGTTGATGTGCTTGCTTGTTTAACTCTGTCACACTGTTATTAACAGCAATTATCTGCTTATTCACTTCTTTTTGTTGTTGTTATTTTACCTGTTTACTGTTAGGAAGGCTTTGTCACTTTGTATGCTCTATTGCATCAAATTATTAAATAAATAAAATTACCTCCAGTCACATGCAGCATTATTAAATGTGTGCATTATATCAGCCTTGTCTATAGCAGTAGAATTCTACCGAAAGTCTCGCGTAGGCGTAGCTAAACCCTTTACCTACCGCTACGCTAGGTAAAAGGTCTCGCTACGCCCAGACTTCCTATGTACACGGTATACATATCTCATTATCTCTAAACCTCCCCAGTGTCTAGTTGGGCAGGGAACAAACAATAGGCTTGTTACCCGACTACTTAGTGTCCGCGAAAAATAATGTCTAACTGCAGCGGTTTTCCACTAGTCCTCAGCAAGCTCTCCTGTATCCTTATTCTGGCTTTTTTTCTAAATGGAGCCGCAGCCAATTCTAATGGTGCTCCAACAGGTGTCTGTGGAAGCTTGACACCGAGTCATCCCCCTTCCACTGAAAGCGGCAGCGGAGGGTACCGTATTTCTGTACCGACATCACTCCCCAAGAGAACCTCAGGCGCAGGCTTCAATTTCCAGGCTGGAATCGCTTATACGGGTAAGTCTTGAGCCAGTGATATCTTAGAAACCCTAGGATAACTCACTACATGTAATTGTAATGTAATTTTACTTTCTCTAATATAGATATCTAGTATTATTAGGTAAAACAGGCCTGTAGCTGGCCAGGAGTTTGCACAGGGGGTTCGGATTTCATAGAAACGCAAGAAAGCCACACCTACGTTTGTTTTCTTCGTTTATTCTTTAAAAAGCGAAAAAGAAGGGGAGAAATATGCCAAAATTAATAATTTGTCTGACGCTCTATGTGTTCCATTAATAAATTCATTGGACACTGCTGACTATCAGCAATAATCGGTAAACTGCTTACACTATATCGTTCTCGTGTAACCAGGCTTCTAACCACTACCGTGAGCTGTACACAAACAGTGAACCATTAATAGGCCTTTCCTACTAAAGTTATCTAAATAAGTACATTACGGCACACCATAAAAAGAATAGTTGTAGCGTAGCTTGCTTTATCAGTGCCATGACGAGAGCGATGTTTTGTAGTCAAGGAGCTCAATGTTTACCTGAACGCTTGGAATCAGACTAGGCCATACACATATAGAGTATGAAGTATATTCGAGGATGTATATAGCTAAATAGTAGAATATTCCATTGCGATTTAGACACGATCGATCAGAAGTCGACATACCATAAGTTAAATGTGAGGTGTGGCTAAATAATTTACTTCCGGTCACTTAAAAGGGGGGTTCGACCAAACCCCCCCTGGCTACGGGTATGTAAAATGCAAGCAGACAATCACACTGGAAATAAGCCACACCATAAAAAAAAAGTGCTAAAGAGCTGTATGTAGACCCTTATTGCTCCAAGTTACTGAACAGCTGGTTAGTACAATCTTCAATTAGGAGATGCAGTCTCCTTACATTAATAAGGATAAGAGCCTCTAAATTGTTAAACTATGTGTACACTATCACTGAAAAGCTACATATGCCACAGATATAGTGAGTATGAATATCATTAGCGAGCGAAGCGAGCGAGACACTCAGGGGTAACACAAAAATTGGGATATTTGTTTGTTGGCGAGCGAGCGAGACAGTATTAGGGGTGGATAATGCAAAATCGGGTATATGTTATATACCCGCACGCGCGCGCGGGAAACTTTTCCTCCAACAAAACAGCTTTTTAGGCTTCACCCCAGTTTCTTCCGATAATACAGCATTTATCTAGTCTTACTTAGGCTCAAAATTGTGAGAGGATTCCTACGAAAACGCTTGTTTTTCAAGTCACCAAAAAGTTGCTGCGAACCATTAATATGGCATTGAAATCCTTTACCAGACGTAAATTCAAAAACTCGCCGTTTTTTAATTGGAGTAGCTAAGTGCCGCTTGTTGGTAGTCAAGAGCCACTGGTACTCAGAATTGCTTCTACGGAAGCTACCACTACTCGGAGGAAGCTGAGATAAGTACTAATTCCATATTTGTTAGCTAAAATTACAAGAATAACTTTGGCCTTATATTTTTTGTAGCTGAGAGCTTGTTTATGAGATACTGGTGATAGAAGTAGTCAGAATGGTTTATGTTTGATACTACAGATTTATCACTATTCAGGAAATTGAGGTTAAGAAAGTAGTTCTGTGTTTATTTGCTGTAATTAATGGTCAACTGCTATATATTATATAGAATCCTTTTTTGTCATAATGAAGTAAATGCTTCTTCAGGTAAAATACATCATAATAGCTAACAATATTGCAGTTTTATGCAACCTAACAAGGCAGGCTCACTCGCCACTTGTGCTCAAACACACCACTAGTTTATATATGTGTGTGGACGTACGTATGTCATTTTGTACTTTGACCCTCACATATTTTTGTGTTAGCTCAGTGTTCAACCCCGTCCCAAACTGCACTAAACAGAATCCTCTGGTTTATTTATCATAATATCCGTATCATCCTAGATATTGAATTGTTTACCAACTTACCAGACTTCCATTTCTATTCGAGTTAGTGGTGGTGGTACGTTAATACGCGATTTGTCATAGTTATAAGCCCTACACAACAGTATTTACTTGAAAATACAGTGTCCACTAGACTAACTACGAAGGTAAGTCTAGTGTAGGTATGTGTAGTTGTATGAAAGTATTGTGCATTACAGCTGCTACTCAGCTAAAGAATATCACAAAGAAAAAGTTTAAATAGCGTGACTTGTTTTTTTGTTGCTTTTTTTTTTTTTTTTTTTTTTTCCCAATTCAAATGGTTGCAGGGAGTGGTTACTATGGCATTGAATCCCTTTACTGCACATAATGTAATTAAACAAATTCGATATTTTTTAGTAGCTTGTATGTTAGAAGTTAAAATCAAATTAACGAGTAACAGTATGTTGTTTTAGGCTCGCTCGCCATTTGTGCTCAAGCACATCACTATCTGGACAATTTCACATCCAATCATTTCTCCAAATCTTTTCAAAGGTGTCTGGGTAATCCAGGAAGGTCTATAATAAGGAAAACTTGTTCAATGATTGTTGATGTTTTTTTTACAGACAATAAAATATTATTATTTATTTAAATTTTTAACTGACATTTGACTCCTATCAAAGTCCTCAGCACTCGTGGTTTCACGTCAAAATATGAACAGCAGGATAATAGGTGGGCGTGGTTATTGTTTAAAGTCCTAGAGCCGGTATCCATGGAGCTAGGAGCTCTAAACCTAATTTATGGTTTTATGTTGTGGTTTGGGTGTGCATCAGCTTCCCTGACAGGACTGAGGGGCCAACCCCTAGACCTGCCCCTCCTAGATAACCACACAGACTCCTCTGTATAGAGACCTAGACCTGCCCCTCTAGATAACCACACAGACTCCTCTGTATAGAGACCTAGACCTGCCCCTCCTAGGTAACCACACAGACTCCTCTGTATAGAGAGACCTACAGTCACACAATAAAGAACTACCTACTTACAATTTGTTTTATTGCTGTCTTCTTCATTGTCATTTTATTATTATAATATAATACATACATCAAGTCCAATCTTTAGTTTTACTAAGTTGGTAATAATGAAGCACCGCGGGTGCGAACCTTCAGCACTGCTATTCTATTGTGCTCCTCTGGCATAACTGCCACAGGCATCAAGAATTAATTTACTCCCGTGTTACAGCCTGTCAATAGGGGGGCGGGGCATTACCCACAATATAGGCTAATACGGAGACTGAACTGACTGCTTCGCGTTTTCTCCTATTGGATAGACAGACGAGATGGCTACTATAGCCCCCTTGTTCATGCACGCTGAGGGTTAATAATGCACATCATGGTGTAGTCTTCTCTGAATTGTCTTGATATATACTTTCATTGCACTCATAAATTATGTAATAGCTACGAGGACGTAGCCCGAGTGAGGCTGTGGTTATCTAGTGATAATTCCGAGAGTTGCCAGTGACAAGAAGTGCATTTTGCTCCCTTTTCTCTGCCTTCAAACAACTGTGGTTGGTAATCTTGCAGCACTTACAATAAACACTCAACATGTGAGGGCATTAGGAATATTTGAAACAATGAAGGACCTTCTCTAATGTTTATATACTTCTCTTTCATTTGTTACGTATCTTCCCCACTAGAAGAGCTGTAGTGTCATTAGAGATATAGAATGCCTTCAGAAGTGACTTATGAATCATTAGCCTCTAAACAGTCTTACAGTCTGATGTGGTTAGCATTGCATGTGTGATTGTGTGTGTGTCTGTGCGATTATGTGTGTCTGTGTGATTATGTGTGTATGTGTGTGTGATTATGTGTGCGTGTGTGTGATTATGTGTGTGTGTGATTATGTGTGTGTGTGATTATGTGTGTGTGTCTGATTGATTAAGTGTGTGTGTGTGTGTGTTTATGTTCTCAGTTGCTATTGTCAAAGACAGTGCGTCTACTCCTGACTTCCGTGGATTTGTTCTACAGGCTGTGACGCCTGGATCGACCACGCCCCTGGGCACATTCTCTCCACCTGGTGGCACTCGCCAGATATTGTCATGTTCTGGTGGACAGGTAAAGGGTCTCATTTACGTAATATATGTGGGCGTGGGAAGCAATATAAATTTACAAAGCATTACGACATCCCTACCGCATAGTCTGACGTAGCCACACCCCTTACCCAACTGCTACGCCGGTAAAGGTGTTTTTGTTTTTGCTAAGTATATAGACTCCTTGTACACGTAAACTATTAATGATATTCATAGACTGTGGCCAACACCATTTGCTTAGCAATGGAGTGCAATAATTCAATTGATTTAATTATTGTCAGATTGAACTGGCTTTCGTTTAAATCCCTCAATTGATCATGTGATGTGCTTGCAGTGATTTCATTGGTCATGCAGGAGTGTTGTAGTCTGGCAACAATAGCTATATAGGCTTGAAACCATGTCCTTATACAGCATTGCAGTGTAGTAGACTAATTTCCTAAGCATCTCCAATGAGCTAATTACACCTGCAGTTCACTATAGCAAACCTCATTTTTTCCCCTATCAATACAGTTCATTACAAGTTACTATGCCAATTCATGTAACATCAGAATGATGTGGTCTCTCTCTCTTTCACAGGCTTTGTTTTGTAACAATATGTACAGAATAAAAAACAAAAAAACAAAAGAAAAACAGAGGAGTAGAAAGTTAAATCAGGTTGCAGCGGCTATTATAACCACGCCCACTTAACCATGCCAATGCTAAGTTCTTTTCTATCAACCAGTTTCAGCATCTAGTTTTTAAAGATTTTTCCACCATACATACTGTACTAACTGGAGTTGAAAGAATAATGGATCACTTAATTTGAAAAAAAAAAATTCTATTGAAGGTAGTATAATTAGAAATGTGTGTTTTTATATAACCCACTTTGACAATACTTCCATTCCATTATGGTATGGTATATGTTTGATTAATTTTTTTGTGAACAAAGAAACGATGCAAGATTTGGTCTTTGTAAGAAATTCATCCCCCCCCCCCCCCCCCCTTTCCTCCCGTCAACCCTTCTTTAAAAGTCCAGCATGAAACCCTGGTGTAGGTGTTACATTATAAGTGTAAAAACTTTAACAACTTCATAATGTTTCACCTAAAAAGCTATTTCAATTCATCCTGCTGCATGCATGTGCTTACTTATCTTGTACCATGGTTTGTACAAACTGTCCAATCAGAATAGTCAGTTCACAGTGAATATATTCATACCCACCTCCTAGGAGGTGAATAAGTGAACCATCCAATCAAAATTAGTTTTATGCATTCCCGATAGCCTAAAGCCAGGTACAAGGCGGTTCTACTATCCTTGGGCCTTGGGCCCTCTGTTGTGTAAATCCCGTGACCTCCACATCGTGGTGTAACCTATACAGACTTGATAGTTGTTCATGGTGCATTGAACCCCTAAGCAAAAGTCCCATATAATTCCTTTATAGCAATGGACTGAGTGTGACTCTTTCTGGTGAGCATGTACATGAATGTGTGTATTATGTGGTTGCTATGGTAACAGGGCACCGTGACCCACAGTACTAGTGAACTCCGTTCTTCTGAACAGTTCGTTTGGAACTCTCCCAATGGCAATGATGGGTCCGTGGAGTTCAGGTGAGGCAAAGAGATGGGAGAAGGGCAGATGTTTGTCACCATAGTTACACAATTAGGTGTGAGAAAGTCTGATGCGAGTATAATACACTGAAGTTGGAGGGAAGAAGAATGAGAGAATGAATAATTAACTTCAGCTAGAGGGAACATGAACTTTGAGCTTACCAAAGTTTACCAGTATAATCAGTTATAGCTGACATGGAGACAAGTTGTATATTGAGTTCAATTACGAAGTGCTAATATAGCAAGTTAGTATGTTTACAATTAAATATTTCTCTGTAGGCAAAATATCTTGAGGTTTGTTGTGAAATATGGAACAGTGGTGTCTATATAGCTTAGCTAAGAAGGAAGATTGTTCTGTGGGAGTGGGGTGAGGAGAGGGGGTGGGTGAAAACTTCTGCTTGGGGAAGGGGGGATATCCCCCTTTACTCCCTCTGTATGAAACCGTGATATACATACACAGCACAATACAATTTATCTTGTGTATGAATTTTCACTGGTATGAGAAATGATTTTTAAGCTATGCAGCAGGTTCCTTAAAAATGTTCTGGATCCAGGATTGTAGTAGTATGGCCATGAAGCATGAGTAGCTATTCCGTTTATCAATGCATTCCATACCATTTTAACCATTTTTTTAAACTAGTGAAGACTGTTGGGGTCAGGACATTTGAAGGAAAGTGATTCCGATGTTTCAACTTGTATCAACATTGTACATTAAGTGCCTACCTATGTAGTTGTGTAATAAAGCTTTTACACCAACACAGTGAAGTAATTTGAACTTCTATTGTTGGACTAGCTTGAAGACATGAAAGAGTCACTTCTAATGCATTTATTGGTAGTAAATATGAAGACCTAGTTCCACTTGCGTTACAAGTACTGCTATTGATTTCTGACACAATGAAACCAAAATTTAAGTGATTTACCCTTGCCGCGAATATTATGGTCAATAAAGGTCCCGAGTCCCCTTGGGCACAGATACATGTAATATCCGAGACCAAGAGCCATTAACTGTTTTATGACCTTCACTTATGTACTGATGCATTTGAAAATCTCTAGATGTATAAAATAAAAAAAAGAAGTAATTATGACTCTTATTGTTCCTGCAAACATCATCACTGACCTCAAGGAAAGTAGACAACTTGCTTCCACAGTGGACAGCACTTTTGAGTCTTAATATTTTATAGCAGCAAAAAAAAAAAATTTTTTTTTTTGTTGTTTTGCGTTTAAATTTGATTATAAGAACAATTTGATTTTTGAGCACCCTAATCTCCAATTAGTTTGAGTATCGACTTCCCACGATATATTGTGCAATAGAATTTGTTTTGGGTACGGATCTATTCCTGTGGTAAGAGCAATTTTCATGACAGACTTAAATTGTGTTCAATATCAGTATACTCTACTCTGTATCTTCAGCTTGAGAATGGAGAAATAATGTCAGTATCGTTTGGTCCAGAGAAAAGGGAGGAGGTAAGGCTTTGGGGGCTATAACTCCCCCTTCCCATAATTTTGGGATATAATCTACATAAATTTAGATTGATGACTAGTAGCTACATGTACTACTGCATTGCAATCTGATTTCAGCTACACATTTAGGATGAATAGATCATCTACTGAGTATAGTAAACGTGCACAATTTCTTTGGAACCACCACATATCGGAACATCTTCCTGTATGTATGTATACATCACACATACGTAGTTTAATTTATATACATGTTATGTGAGTTCTAGAAGTGTTCATACATACAGTGTGTGTCATTACTTAACTTAGAGCTGACTTTTTGTAGTGAAAGTAATTATTGAACTGAAATATTAATTTTGTGTTTGTGATTTTTATTTTAAAAAACAATTGTCGTTGTATCTTGAGATGGAAACTAGTAACGTGTGAGGCTTACAACACCTAGTGTTGCCATGGTGACATCGAGATTGTAATGATTGATTATGTATATGGCCAATTCTGTGCTTTCTTATGTCATTGACTACAATTGTTTTACAGCTTATTAATTTTGTTATTGTAGAAAATATATCTTACCTGGAAACCAAAGTAGTTAAATCTTGGAGGGAGTAATGTGTGTGTGTTAGTTTGACTGGTTAAGTGACCAGAGATGGGTATAAATGCAGCTGCCTCTAGAATTGTGACAAGACTGGCTTTCATGTGATCCTATATTTGCCACGTCAGCATTTATTACTTTTGTTACTTTGGGTCAGCACTTGTGTGTATTTATACCAGCAGAGCTGAATCACAAGAAGTGGAGACAGCCAATAAATTCTCAATTTACTAGTCTCAGTTTGGACAGAGACTTTCCTATGCCATATCAAAGCTTCAGGAACTGTCTGTATGCAGTATGGTGTGATACATACTTAAAGTATGGTAGTAGAGTGAAGGAAGTGAAGGAATTTAAATACAAAGTATTAGTTAAAAGAGTTTTCAGGATTTATGAATGAAGAACACCAGATACAAGTAAATGGTGGGGGGGGGGGGGGGGGGGGGGGGGGGGATAGTCTAACTGAGGTAATGTTCTGAAAGGCTGCGGTTGTTTTGCACCAGTAGGTATAAATTAGTTAGCCTGTGTGTCTGTTGCTATAATAACAATGTTTGTGTGTCTAGGTTCACTATTGTACGCTCAAGATCTCCGACGTCTGTTTTCTTCGTTAATCTTCAAGCCTCTGATGTAAGATTGTGTGCACAATGTTAGGGTTCAAGTTACAGAAGGGGGGAGAGGTTAATCTACTGTATATAATAATACTATTGTGTGTGTCATTAACAATGACTGACAATGGCAGCAGTGTGTGTATTCATGAATAATTCATTAGTTGAGTCCAGTTGGTAAAGTGTTGCCTCAAACTGAACGGCTAAAGCGTCATCCTATTCTGTAATTGAGGAAACGAAGGCTATAAGGACTAATGGTAGCTAAGTCCAGGTGAAATTGATGGGACGGATGCAGGAGGAATAGCTTCACAAAGCCCTAATCCACACTTATGAATAGAAGGATGGAGAACTTATAGGCAGGAGAGAAGGAAAGACATCTGAATTAAGTAAATATTAAGAAGAGCTGAGATGACTCAGGATGAAAGAGAGCAGGAGAGGGAGTCTGACTAGATCAAGTAGATGATGAAAGGACCTTGCTACAACATTCATAATTTGGAAAGTACATCAAGTGCCACTGTGTGGCGGGGTACTTGCTAGTTTTTAGCATAAACATCTGTGATTATACATGTGTTAAAGTTTAATTACATTTGATTACATAACTCCAAGTATCAGTGACAACCCCTTACCAATAATATTTGTTGCATAGAGGTGGCAGGTATGAAGAAAACACACACCAACACACACACACACACACACACACACACACACACACACACACACACACACACACGCACACACGGTAAATAAGGAAGGCATTCCACACTCCGTGCTAGCTGTGATGAATCTCTCAATTTCCTGGAAGATTATTTATAAGGATATTTGTACTTTATGTGGTAAGGATGACCAATATTGTGGAGCTTGTTTTACAATAATGGCAACATATTGCACTATACAAGTATTGATTAGAACAAGAAACAAACTGTATTATACAGACAATGATATCTGATTACTGACATGTACATGTGCGTGATGAATAGAATAACTATGTAGTCCAGTCTCCGCCCACAACTCCACCTCTTCCCCCTTCTGTCGAAACCACTGCGGAAACCATGCCAACCGTACCTGCAACTGTCGGTGTCGCCGGAACCACGCCCACGTCTCAGCCTCCCTTAGGAAGTGAACCCGGCATCAATCCTACAAATGAAGCGGTCACCACCCAGATGGGTGGAGCCACAACTGAGATGGGCGGGGCCACCACTGTGGTGGGTGGTGGAGACTTTACTCTGGATTTCGTTGTTCCTACTCGTGATGCAGTGGTTAAGATATCCCCGGTGAACAAGACTAGAGAACAAGTGACGGCCATTTTGAATGAACGGGTAAGGGGTTGACTGGACTTTGATTAATCATCCAGCTACATATAGACTTTGTTTTGACTATGGAAATGTAGGATCAGAATGGCAGGTTAAAGGTTAAGTGAGTTTCTCTAGTTATGAACACTAATTTTTAACCATATTGAGTAATGTACACTAAAGTTTAGGCAGGGTTCTACTTGAAAATTTTATTTGGGGGGAGGAAGTTCAATAAAGTCCACTCCACTCTATATATACATAACCGAAGTTAGAAGGGAAGATTAGTTAACCACTGGTGTTCTATGAGCTGAATTTAATAATTAAGGTTTGACCTTAACAATGTACTGTAATACTATAACTATACACAGCATGTAAATATTAGATTAGGGGGGGGGGGGGGGGGGGGGCTGTGATATGTTAGGAGGGAAAGTTTGGAGGAATAGCTTCCCTCTTTACCGTCCCTACTAGATAGAACCCTCCATTGTATGTGTGTATGTGTGCAAGTGTGTATGTATGTGTGTGATGTTAGTGTAATTAAAACTTCAGTAGTTATTATAATTAATCCGTGTGTGTGTGTGTGTGCGTGTTTGCTTCCATTGAATCATTTCCAGTGTGTGAACGACTTCAAAAGCGAGAACCTAAAAATACAAGGATTTGATGTTTCAGTTTTAGTATTGTATGTTTATACAAATTACACTATATCGAAATTGCTTTCGTTGATATTTTACTAATACAGTGAGTGTCTGTACTTCCTATCCTGAGTAGTTGGATCCAAGCAATAATTTCCAACCCCAGCGGCACTTGGGTTGGTAGTACATATTTACAAGAAATCTTTGTGCATTGCTAAGAGTTAGTAACAACTGGTTTTGGAGTGCCCCATACAGATATGATTGTTTGATGTGTGTAGATGTTGGCAGCAATGTACCACTTGTTGTGATTGTAATGAATCGTTGGAATAGTTAGTCAGATTCTAAAGAAGCCTGATTGGAATTTTGTCAAAATTTTTTTGGAACACTTGTCTTCATAGCTTTATACATTAGATTCAGTATGTTCTAATGGGATAGATTGACAAAGGTAAATGTGTGATATGAGATTGGAGTATGTATGTACCTGTTGTGGGTCTTTGATTAATTGTTTGTTTGTTTGTTGTTGTTTTAACCAGCCGAGCTACTATCTATGTACTATGTGTTTATGTACATTTTATGGTTGCAGAGTGGTTTCAGAGGTGGAGAGGTCATAGTTCGTTACCCTAACAACTGTGAGCGTGCCCAGTGTAAGATGTTTGGTAGTATTCGCACATGGCCTGGCAACAGAGCTGTGCTGGATATCTACATGGAGGGAACTGCTGTGTCCTGGGTCGCCGTGGGATTCACATCCACTGCCAGTATGGTAGGTAAAGAGCAGCCAAAAGTTGTCAGGCTACCTAGTATTTATTTGGTATAGGATGCGTGAGTTAAAAGACTCATTGTATCAGCAGGATGGGTAAAGGGTAGTGAAAAGAAATTGGTTTACGATGATGAGTTAAATGTATTACCAACTTTTTTCACGAAGTCTTGAACGAGCAGTGAACCATAACTCCGCACAAAAACTCGGGCTACGAGGCCGCCCTTTCCCGGGAAAAATCTTACTAACATTACGTAATTCTTTCAAAATAGTATAACGGTCTGTGCACAGAAATCACTCGTTAACTTTAAACGCAATTTTCTCTTCGGTTTAATTTTTGTGATGGAGCTAACCGCATGGCTTTCTGATGGAGCTAACCGCATGGCTTTCTGAGCATTTTTATAGCCCGTGGAGACGCTCCAAGCTGAAGAACGAAGAGTAAGCGCCTTTGACCTGTTCAAACTACAGGATTACTGCATAATTTTGTCACAACGGTCGGTTTTCTCATAGCTGGTCACATATTTTCAGAAAAGTTCGAACAGTTTGTGTTGTTCCTGATAAGTTTGGTGTCATCATTGCAGTTAGCATATTTTTTGTAACACGTTTAATATTTTTCTTGTTTGTTCTGTTCCACGATGTAGAATTCTGCGGACGTGATTGCATGTGTCCGATATCCTCCCACGGAGCAAGTTTTAGTCTTGGACTCGTGGAATGTTAACAACGCCAAATTCAACGAGCCGGATGAGAATCAAGATGACGTGAATATCAACTTCGGGCAGTATGAGGATGGAAGAATCAGCTGCCGGTGAGATAGGGTAGATGTTGTCTGTTGGGTGTGATTTTGTTTGGTATTTGTGGAGATAGCACTGACTGGATTGGATCAAATGAAATATTGCATTGTTTTGTGTGTTTTCTAACTCTTCATTTTTTTCAAGAAGATAATTTATTTCAAGTTTAACTGATTAACTGGCATAATTGATATTACATTCTTTTCGCATTAGCCTAGATCCACTTGAAAACGTTTCATGCTAATGACAGATCATTGCATTCTGTTTGAATGTCTGATTGTGTTATCTTCTCTATCTGAATTCTTGATAGGCCTGTCAATCGTCTGTGGGGAGCTACGTACTTAAAATGTCGTGTTTTCTCAAATTCATAAACATGGATGTTTTACACTGTACACAGGAACATACTGTATTTCAGTTTGAAGAGAGAGTTAACATATCAATATTTCGGTGCCAATGTGCTTCAGGACTGTGCCTACTTTTAGTCAACTGGCAGTGAAAGATTTCTGTCGTGGTAACTTCTCCTATAGCATAAGAATGAAATTGAAATTTCCACATTTCATACAGTAACTATTTTTTTTCATCTTGAGAAAACGAACATTCTTCAAGTTAATTGCATTTTTTTTCAAGTGATGATGAAAATCTTGAGTTTGATATAGCTTAGTCATTTTGTGTTCATTTTTGTTGTTGTTGTTGTTGTTGTTTTTATTCTTGTATTTTTTGTTCTTGTTGTTTTCATCACCTCTTCCTCCTCCCCTCTCCTTTGTCTCTCGTGAAAGCACTTACAAGTACACTTGTCATTCCTTTACTGCTCTGTTTCTTCCACACACACACACACACACACACGCATACACACACAGGGTGAATCGTACCGTCACAGGATCTAGTGCCTCCAGAGACTTTAACCTTAATGGAGATTACTTCATTCTATACGGTGTTAGCGACCGGTCATTCACGCCCTCTCTGACTGGCCCCACGCTGACCCCGCACAACTTGGACGCCGATTCAATCCCTAGAATAACTTCTTCAAGACTGAACTTACTGGCGGCCACTGCCTCCTCTGCCATCAACCTACCAATGTCTCTATTCTATGTAGTAGTTTTTATGTGTTTTCTTTTGCTTCTTTGATTTTGTCATCTTCAGTCTCCAGATATTTACTCTGTAGTGAACATGCAATTTTCATTTTCAGTCTCCAGATAGCTATTTAATATTTAATTTAGCGTCAGACTCAATCAGAAGGTCACTCCTTTTAGTCAAGTTTTATATTTTGTGGCATGTGTAATTAGTGACCTCACCGTGGTTCTTGTAACATTTTATAATGAAATATGAATTAATCAAACTGGAAATCTGCTGGAGGCAAATTAAATAAACTACTCGGGCCTGGTTTTAGTAAAATTTTGATCATGATTGGTCTATCTTCCCTGGTCTGTTTCCGCCAGAGGAAGATCTAGCTAACTTGATCATGAAGTTTTAGATTAAATTGAACCAGACACGAGTAGTACTAAATGTAATTGGTGGGATGGCATGGGCCTGTTCTGTTCAGAGTGAGAATATGGTCAAGCTGAATTGATTTTAGCAGCTATATCCCCTATCTCTGAGAGTCAGTTATTTCAGTTAGATTGTAGCCAGCAGGACTCCCATTATATGTCAGTACTAGATGTTTGGTAAGGTACTCCCATATTGGTTGCTAGAATCATTCCAGTGCATTAGGCGCACACCAGTCTCTGTATAGCACCAGCCGCTAGCTAGCCAACTGTGCATCCACAGGTTGGCAAGTCCACTGCAGCAACCCATCGACTACAGGGACACTAACAACCGCAGTGACACAATTTATACAGTTTTCTACTGTACAGTCTACACAATTCATCCCAAAAATCAATTATGATCAGTGGATATTTTAGATACAATCAGGATTGAAGTCTGTTTGAGACACACTGGCTAAGAAAAAGTTGAACCCCAACTTTAAACAGTTTCCATCACCTGTGCATGCATACACACTGTATAGTAAATCTATGTAATTTGGTAAAGAGAAGTCAGTGTTACAGTAACCACTCGGATATGAGGCAATCATGCCCTTTTCAAACTTTTGTCGGTTTTATTGTTTCACATGCAACTTAAATGTCAGCCTAGCAGGCCTCTTGTTCATAGTCTTTGTTGTCCTTTCTTTGTTGATACACAATGATCCACTGTTACTTTCTTAGTCTGTTTGGAGGCCCTGAGTTGTCTTACTATATGTTAATAGGAAATTTTTCTAGCCAATATTTTTAATTATAGCTTAACTTATTTATGTTGTATTCTTATTTTGTAGTCAGTTGATCTATTCTCTGGTTTGTGCAAGTCACTCTAGTTGTATTGCTATTGCCTAGCAATCATTGTTCAATTACTATTTGATACTCAGTTTGAAGTTCGTGCTTGCTTGCGTAGCTATCACTGTCTGCGTATATAGTGCTCTTGCTAACAGTTTTGTTTTATCAATTCCCTTTGATTTACCTATTATACTAAAAATATTAAGCTCATTAATTTAACATGAACCAATTATGTCAGTGTGATGTAGAGTACATGTGTTGTTCAGCAAGCATTAAGCCTGGTTTACTCAATTCAGTGATTTTTACCATGTTCCCCCAGGAGGATTCTTTAAGACTTTTTGCTATAGAGGACATAATACAGAAACATAGTCAGTTGAGCTTGCTTTTGTTCAAGGTTGACTTATCATAATGACTAGTGTACTATTGTATGAAAGTTAGCTGTTGGAGTTTTATGCTGATTGTGGCTACTGGAATAAGAGTGAAGTCTAGAACTGACTGGACTAAGTGCTCAAAGCTAGACTGCTAGAAGACTGGAGAGTCATATTTTAGTTAACAAAGATAAGTTTTACTGCTGGTATATGTGTGACACAAATCAAGTTCACGTGCTCTTGTGGCCTATAATGCAATTAGCCTAAACTTGACTAGTCTACCATACGCCATAATTATACTAGCTAACTACCTTCAATCCTTCTTGCCACTGAGTATATACAGGAAGCTATTACATGTATATTCCTCACAAATGTCATAAACTACATATAATTTTCATAGTTGGCTTCCATAATATACATGTATTTACTATGTACTCATAAAAGGAACTCAATTGTTGCTATGGCTATGGAGTCTTCACAATATCTCTACATAAGGAGTACAAATACATGCTTCGCTGTGATAACTCGGAAAACATCAATGCTTGAGTATTTTATGTCACTGGTTTTGAAGGTAGAATGAGACTTCTTAAGAAGTAATTTTTAGTTTAAATGTAGCTATACCAACATAAATATAATATACAATTTACAGAGCTGCTCAATTAGCTAAATGGATTAATAGTTGCAGGAAGTGATAAGGTCTAATAATGAAGTCAGTTGTATCAACCCTTACCAACTCTCTAGCTATAAATTGCTCTTAGTCTGGAGGGTTACATGGTGGGTGAAGGCGTGGCATACACTGTGCCAGCCAAAATTATGCACAGAAAGCAGTAATAAAAATGTATTGCAATGCAGTGGCATAGGAAGGGGGCAGAAGGACTCCGGAAGCTGGAGACCCCCCCCCCCCCCCCCCCCCCCCCCCCCCCATAATTTTGAGTCACAATCTAGCAAGGTGATTTCTAACTGCAATGCATGCATTTCATGAACTGCTTGTGATAAATCTGAATGACACTATGGGGAGTACAGGGGCGTTGGAACGGTTGCGACCAAGCAGCCATGGCCGCACCAATATTTTAACAAAAAGGGGCATGTCTATTATTTTTTTCTACTCTTTACCAGAAGCCGTGCTTGTTAACGAATTGGGCGGTCAAAATGAAGTGGTCGAAATGACTTCTGCAGGGATTAGATAGCTAAAATCGAACCTTTTGAAATTTAAAGAAACTCCAGACTAACCTGGTCCGTTGTTCAGAAATCCTTCCAGCAATGTTGGTTTGCAAAATGGCCATTTTTGCACTACAGTACTAGGCATCTTCCCATTCAGTTATTTGCCACACGTATTTGAAGAAAAACAACAAGTAAGACTTCCACAAATGACAGGTATTTGTAAGTCCTAATTATGAGGATTCAGTTTACTTCAAGTTGTTGTTGTTTTTTACATTGTGCTGTTTGCTTTATAACTGTGCAAGTAGCTATATTATTAGTTATATGAAATATTATACACTCTACACAATATAACTATAATTTAACATTATTTATTTGAATGAACTTACTATTGTTATAAAAATCATTTGCTTTGTAATTATACTAAAATATGGCTTGTGCTGAATTGTTTGGTGCATGTGATTACAGTGGCACTTGAATTTATTAGATACACAGAGCATAGACTTAGCTAAACTCTTTGGTTCATTTGATAGAAAAACCATTGTTTTGTCTTTTCTATTCATTACTTGAATAAATGAGTGGGTGTGGTTAGTGGGTGTGGTTATAGTGGCCGCACCAATAAGATCTTGCTTCCTACTCCCCTATGGGAGGGAGGGACTCTATTATCACAAGCTATAGTCGCCATAGAAGGACCAATGACTCGTGGAAATTGTAACACATTTAATTATCAAGGTTAGTCTTATGCACAATACAGTCCTACATGAAAAGTAACTACTATCATCTACAGTTCTAGCTATAGTTGCTTTAATCACAGTTCATGAAAGTTTCACATAAAGCTCCAGATCCTCAAGGACTATGTCCTCATCGCTCCTGTCTTGATCCCTGCACAACCTCATCTCAATATCTTCAGACACAGTCTCCTGCAGATCTCTTACAAATCTCAATGCCATTGATCCTTCTGGACACTCGTCAGCTTGCAAGTTGTTAGAAGTGAAGCAGGAGGAATGACTACCAATGAAGTTGGGACTTGTTGGGCACGACATTCCTTCGCTGTATCCTACCAGTGTCCATATATGGGCTTTCCTAGATGAGTGAGTGAAACTGATCCCGTCTACATAGTTACCACTGAGAGAAGGTCCATCCCTCAACCTACCGTGATTATTAAATCCATCGGGTGATAGGACTCCATAACCTTTTACAAGGCCACACACTTGAGAATAGTCAATATTATAGACAGGAAAGACCGTGAGGGAACAGCTTGCTGATTCATTCTTCATCCTACACAAGTTTTGACAATTGGGGCTATTTTCTAAGTCATCAAAGCAGTTTGCACTTCCGTTTTTGTGGTCTAGTTGCGCTACCCTGGTCCATCCTTTGGACCCACATGAATCATCCATACTACAGTAGACTTGAAAAGGAACAGTAGAACCATTTGAGGTCTTCACCCAGTAATAGCCTGAAGGTAAGGATGGTCTCAGTGCAGTTATAGCCTGGCAAGATGCTGCTGGAAAGTTAGTATTCATTCCATGAGGCAAATCATTGAGCAGTAGTGTAAGTTTATCAGCAGTAGAATTGGAAGAACTAGTTAATGACTGTTTGAGATCATTCAACATTTGTGATCGACTCAATACATTGTGTTCAATTTTGTGTCTCAGAGATTCAATGTCATCTCGAAGTGTTTGTATTTGAGCCATCTGGTTTCTGGCTACTTCATTGAATTCCTTTGTATTCGCACTGATGCTCCTAGTGTTGCCATCGACACGACTACCGACAGAATCAATTGTCATTGTTAGATTGTTCTGACTTTTTATCGTTTCATTAGTGTCTTTGCCGTGTTCTTCATTTAAAGAAGTTATCTGTTTAGTAAAGTTTTGATTTACTGCATCAAAAGTGTTAACCGTTTCCAGTCTTAAGGTATCTACATCGTTCTTCAAAGTAGAATTTCTGTTGTACAGTATGATAATGGCTACAGTGAAAGATACAAACTGCAGCAAAACAATTATCAAGAAAAATATTGCAAAAATTTGGAATCCAAAGTTTTCTACTTTTTTCTTACTCTTTGAACTCTGCACATTGCTTACTTCTACTGTGGGTTCTGGCGGGAGATCAGAATTTGTTGAAATAATTGCTCTGTATCTCTCCTCGAGCACCATTGAACTTTCTTGAGTTCTGCCAGCGTTTGCTCTAGTTGAAGATGTGTTTGCTTCCCAACTTGCTCTGCCGGGAGTTGAAGCTGAAGAGGAATCATGTCTCTGTCCATTATTGTTTCTTCGTTTATGCTTCTTGTTGACAGTTGCATAGGTAGCACTGGGTTGGCTTTCAATGTAGACACTCATGATGTTCACAAACTACTGTGAAATAAAATGTATTATAATATATACAGCTAGGAGTAATTAACTTAAACTGAAGTTTGTGCAGGTATAGTTAAGGGAAGTAAACATTGAGTAAGACATTTTCTAATGCAAGAACATTAGAATTAATGCTTCATTTATTTATTTAACTAGTTTTTCCTGCTTTCAATTTGAAAGGGGTAGCTACAGTCTCGCAAACCCTTTACCTAAGAGTGGATGATCAAGTAAAGGGTTTGTTAGACTGTGTCCACTGCCTTACTATAGCTTATAGTGTGAGCTCATTACTCATATAACATATGAGACTAACTCACGATTGTGCTGAAGCACACTACTAGTAATACAAATAAGTAGCTATGGTTGACTGCTGGAGTTAGTACATGTATTTCTATGGAAATGCATTATGTGCCTCAGCTGATTTAATACTGTCCTCTCCCTGGAATTTGCTGTACCCACTTTGCAAGTCATACTTAAAATATTATGTCCATTAAGATTTATGTTAATGAATGCATGTATATCTGTTTAATTCCTTAATTATAGTAAGAAAATTAAGAAACAATAATAGATCTATGGCAATTAATATATAATTATTTATGCCTAATATTATTAGTAGCTATCAGCTGAGACGTTTTTATGTATTGAGCAAGAACATTAATTAAAAGCAAATCACTCTAGACAATTTGAGTATCTTATTCATCCACATAAAAAAAATGCTAAGTAGCTAAACAGAACATGATGTCTTTTCCCATCTGTGATCTCTTTAACTGACTAAGATATAGCCAGCTAGCTACCTAGTTAAAATATTTCATGTTCATGACTCCCCAAATGAACAATTTTTTTCAAATTAATTTAATTGTGATTTAGTATACTAGTACAGATGATGAGATGGGAACTGTTATTTTTTAAGTTGATTTAAGCAATATATTTCCTTCTACCAGTGAACATCTTAGATGAGTATATTTATGTCTCATCTACTTCACTTCACAAGCTACGACACGAGCTGCATCCACATGTCGGACATAGGTGTTATAGAAGAAGTGGGAAAACAAAATGAAATAGCTGGCGTACATGGCCAAAGAATAAATAGCATAAGAGTAAGTTCTTTCCACTAAGCCATCACAAAACCAGTACTCCTCCACCGTCATTTTCACCACAAGAAATATATTAATGCCAACGCCAAATATCATTTGAGAGATTTGAAGCACCGTTATCACTATTTTGATCCTGATGTGTGGCCGATAGACTCCGGAAGCACATAAGGTGTAGTAGCTATACATGATGGAATGAATGAAGTAGTTCATAGTGATAAACCACTGTTGTGGAGCGGTGATAGAGCTGTAGCTATACCAGCAGTATATTAATACAGTAACATGGTGATACCAGTGAAGAAAGATCAACTTTTGCTTTCTTAGCACAATGAATAAAGTGTCAATCAACTCTGCTAGTTTTGAGAAGCAGAACAAGAAAGAAAATAAACCTTCTTGGTTTTTCAGTATTACAAGATCACAAATGCTCCTCTCCCACCCATTGTAAAAGGCATACTGCCATTGAATCACACCTGTTGAGTAGAAGCCAAGTATGGAAAATACAGCCATTATAGAGTTCCACACCATTAGAGGGCCTCTGAGATTCCACTTCGTCCTATTTTTCATGGCGTATTGAATTCCAAATACAACAGTCACATAAAAGACGGACAGGTATACAGCCAAATGTCTCCATCTCTTCATAAACTCTATGGCACTAGTATGGTTGAATTCATTCTCAACTCCACTTATTTGCCCAGGTTTCCAGAATTCGTCCATCGAAAGGACGGGTTAGCCACCACTACAGTTTAAAGGACGGGTTAGCCACCACTACAGTTTAAAGGACGGGTTAGCCACCATTACAGTTTTAAAGGACGGGTTAGCCACCACTACAGTTTTTAAACTCGCCGCTACCCGGTGCGTTTTTGTTTTTTTTGCAAATGACGACTGAATCCCGACAACTTTCGCGCGCGCTAAACTGGCCTCTTCAGCCACGACACCATTTTTATCGTAGTCTAGCGTAGCGATACTTTACCTAACACTAAGTGAGACGACAATACAAGTTGTGTTTGCACCATCATTGCGGTAAGTTCCCGTGGATGTGGTATAATTATACCCCTTAGTTACCACGCGTTACCGCCTCTCTCTATTGTCCTCTCTATTGGTCTTCCCAGCCCAATTAGCAGGAAAAAAAGTGCACTTGCTCAATGAATGTCAATTTCCAGCGTTGCGATTGGTAAAGGATCTCCCTACGCGAGACTAAGAGAATGTCGAGAATATTGTAATAGCCGCTTTACCATAGATATGGTTTTACGCAGGCCGTTTCCCAGCACCGCAGCTACACGGACGTCACGAGGGGAAGCGGAATCTCTCCCTAGGGATAGGGCTCTCGAACCAAATAAATAGTAGGGCTGCAATAGGCACGGTCACGTCACTTGAAGTTTCTAATAAAGGCCTGGTCTCTCAACATTTGCAATTGTCTTCAAAGCTTATTCTGGCTCATCAAAAGAGGTAAGTTAATTCCGTATAAATAGCTACCTAGCTATTAAGTTTGCACCCTATACTGGCTAGCTAGCTAGGTTAGCTACCACTAACTTAAGAAACCTGTGTTTCCACCACTACCTCCTTACTTCATTCCAATCCTCCTCCAACATAGTAAGCAATAAAAAAAATCAATCTTTTAGTAAGTCAGAGCTGATGGAAGTGTAATATATCTACATTGAAGTGTGCCCTCCTGTACCCTCGAGCAATGTCCCTCCTCCTTCCCCCCCCCCCCCCCCCCCTTTCTTCTATCATCCATCATGTAGCATTTGCTTGCCCTCTTCCCCACTACTCTTTTCTATCGTCTACAACATCCCCACAATATTTTAATACCAGCTGAATTTCTCTGTCAGTATATTGGAGGCTATTTTAGTATTAGTCACCATCGATAAACTATCAGGTAAAAGGAAAGAGTATGACTTCATTCATACCTAAGTATATGAGGCAGTTTGTCTATCTTTCTCACCATTTAGAGCATTGTATAAACAATTTCAGTTTAATCATTCAATAGCTTAATAGTTTACCTAGGAGTGTTTCAAACAGTCGTACCACTTGACTGTCAAAGAACAAGAGTTAGAAGCCAGAGATTGGGTGGTAGTCAAATGCAGCACAGTATGTCACATAGAATTATTTTATATATCTGAAATGTGCATGCTGTAAATAATAATAATATAATATAATGATAATAATAATAATAATCATAGATATGACAAACAAGTGGGCAATAATAATGTTAATAATATAAATAATTAATTATTACTATTCCAAGGCCTTTAACATTTTGTCCATTCCATAAATATTATTATTGTTATTATTTATTGTTGGTCTTGTTACTATTGTTAACATGGAAAAAAAACAACAGGGGTAATAGTCCAGATTTGTTATTATATTGACTATATTAATTGTGTAGATGAACACAACTAAATTGAACAGGACCGATAGGTAAGTGATTATTTTACAAGATTGTATTCAAATTTGATTATAATTTCTCTCATGATAGCAGTAGTTGAACTTGCTTGCCACAGTGTACTTAAGAAATGCCACAAAATCTCAAAACTGGCTAGCTTATGAGTATTTCCTTATTCTCTTAAACTCAGCTTTCCAACAATATCTCACAGAGCTAATAAATGCTTTAATCTGCAGATAACCTTCCTATATAGATTCTAAAACTATAAAATCTTTAGATAGCATTTCATATAACCAAAATTGATGACCACATGAAATAATGTAGTGGTCATTGAATAGGGAATAAAAATCTAGTCTAATATAATTCAACAAAGGTCTGTTAATATAATAATATTGTTAATCCCAGCATGTTTATGCCAAATTTAAATTGTGGACTGAGAGTTGGTCAAATTCATTTTTAGTGCTGCTGATCAAATCTCTTCTTCCCTTCTTATCGTTAAACCAATTAAAATATGTAGCCTAGTTTTATAGCACCCTTTAAGGCATGAGTACAATCTTATTACTCCTTCACATGATAGCCCTTATAGTATTTGCAACAGGTCAAAGTCCAGCACTACAATGCATTTAGCTGTGTTGTATGAGTCAGCAGCATTGTTATGCACAATAAGGAGTGTGATACGCCCACATGGACACATATACACATAGAGAGAGAGGCACAGAGAGTAAAGAGTGGCACTAATTTCTTCAATAAAGCTACCTAATTTTTGGTCTATTTCTTTGGTAGTAAGTTCATGCAACAATAATTGTTTGTACTTTTTTCTTTACTTTTTAATACTTTTAAATAACCTGCTGTCTTCTCTATGATGTTATACTTGACTTGCTCACCAATTAGGCATACAAATGTAATTTGGTGAAGTCCTTGCATCCTGTGGTGGTTACTAGAGTTGTGGTGATTTCAGTACTAATACTACTAGCCATCTGCCAATGAATATATGATGTAGTACAACCACAGGGAAAGATGGCAAATATTAGGTCATATTATAGCATTATGAATCCTACTTTAAACTTAGCCAAAAAAAAAACTTTTAAACTTGTCAAGTTCTGTCAAGTAATCAGAACTTGTTACAAAAAATATTGACCTAAGTTTATGAGTAAGGTACTTGACTGAAAATATTATTGTAAACATTTTATAAGAACTTCAGCTACCCTTGTGTGCGGGTCTGGGAAAAAAGGACCTTATGGCGCAAAAATTGAAATTGAGATATAGGCTCCAGAAGTAAGTCATCGGAAAAATTCTTTCTTTCTCCTATTTTTGTTTTTTGCAGAATTAGTCTTAGTGACCCTTACTCTACGTCTATGCCAAATTTCAAATGTCAAAACAACTTAAAAGACCCCAAGCGTACCGTGGAAAGACAAGCTACTTTTTATTCTCTCTCGTTCTCGAAGTACAATAAACGGGGGATGGGCGGAGTTTCAAAGAAGCAGCTAAAAACACGGCAATATTGCATTTGATCTAACTTACTCACCAAACAACATTTTCTAGAGTATCCTGACTTCTGACTACACACAACTACAGTCAGTGTGCTCTCTTGGATAGGGTTCATGTGTTGTGGCAACCTAATGATTCTAACCTGTAGGAGTGAATGTGTCATGACTATGATTGTGATTTGCCAATATCCCCAAGGGAACAAGAACAAGAGCATTTACACTCCTGACATTCCTGGAAATATGAATAGATTATGAGGCTGAAGCCATATGAAGCCAAAGAATGACCTCATTGATATTACCCATTATTCATTTATAGCGGACATAACCCACTTAATTAAGGAAGTAGAGACAGTGTTCAGGACCAAAAGAGGCCCTGAACCAATGCAGACAGAATACAATAACAACATTAATCACTCACTTATCACTACTTCTTGTCACTTACGCACACACAAATGCATCAACCATGCTGGCAACACTTAATGGCATTCATAAGTCCTTGCCCACTGAACTTTATATCAACATTAATGTTGTCCACTAGTTTTAGTGGAGTTGATTCCGTTGCAGGCACTTTTAGTGCCAGAGATAGAGTTAGCTTGGTTAGTTCATAGTGCAGCCTGGTCCTTTAGAGCCCATTAAATAAGCTTATAGAAGTACACCTACGAGCATTGGTCCTTTGAGGACATCTGGTAAGAAAGATCATCCATGAGCAACAGCATTGCTGGCTGAGATAACTGTCTATTATAACAGTAAAAATTATCTAATCATGCACAAACAATTGCTAATATTGCACTGGAACGCATACAGATCATTTTGTTCATGTAGAAGAAAAAAAATTACTGAATTTTATCTGCCGGTGAGAGGGTTAACCAAGCTTTTCAAATCTCAATAAATTATAAGAATATTACATTAGGAGAGCTTTATCTGTATGAAATTTGATTTCATCATCATTTGTTTTCCTTAATCAGTCCCTTTTTCTCATGATTACCACTCTAAATTAATATGTAAATAAAGAAACAATTTAAAAGCTACTGGACAGCTGGACAGGGGCATTCACCCCCCCCCCCCCCCCCCCCCTTCCCCCCACCCAGAAGTAGAGACATCATCCTTTGAATGAATAAGAAGTCCAAAGTAATTCAGAGAGCAAAGGTAGCTTAGTCAAATCATTACTCATTGCTGGGAGTTCGTAAAAAAAAAGTTTACAGCTCTGACCAAATTAGCGCCATATTCCTGGGAAAGCTATTAGGCATAAAAAAACTCACCCATCCACCCACCCAAATACAGCGATATACTCGTAAGCCGGTACTATTTAAAACGTATGCATGTGTGTTTATTTGCTTCGCAACATGAGCTATCCATTGAGTTATGCTAGCCTCGAAGCTAATGATCGAGGGCAACATTCTAACAGTTTTGTGCTCTCCATGACTGTCCCACTGGCATCTAGTCTAACCATGGATTTAATTTTGTGGGCACTTTCAAGGAACACCTCATACACAGACAGAAACCTTTGTAGAGTTCAATATATGCCATTGAATATGGGGTGAAAGATAGGAAGGTTTCCATACATGTAGTAAAATAGTAACTGATTTGAAGAGCTGCGAGTGAAACAGAAGTAAAAAAATTAGCTGGAGTTCTCACAATATTAATAATATTAGATGAGAAACTTATGAGCTACATATTGAGAACTAGTACACAATTACTCTAGTTCAATCTAATAGGAGGCCATTACTTTATTAGTCTTAGGAGGCTTTTTATCTTTGTTGTTTTTTTTTATTACAATTGAATATAAACAAAGTGTACAAGCACATGTGTGTGCAGTTAATTGCCAGTATTTATGTCCAATGAAATGCCATATATATATATAGATTAAAAAAAGTGAATATAAGATATTCACTGAGCTTGCAAAGTGTAAATGGCAGAATTGAGGCTATTTTTTAATTAATTTATAGTCATTTGGTAGAAAGGGACCACTGAATTTCTTGGTTGGAGCGAATTCTCCAATAGGTTGTGGCTGCAAATAAGTTCTGCTAGCTATCCTATATATAATCATTATAATCATAATGACTATTTTTTATACGCAGCAATAGTAAAATACATGAGGATATAATTTCAGCTATTATTAATTATGATGAAGAGCTCCTCAAGTCATCATTTTCCAAGGATGAAGTTAGACAATTCAATCCATCAGAACTTTGTACTGTCAATTACAGTGAAAATAACAAGAAGAAAGAGGGAGATAAAAGCAAGAGAGAGTATGATATAGATAGTGAGAACGACACTGAGTGTATGATCCCCCTGCATGTAGCATGTGCCTATGGGCGCAGTGACGTAGTACGACATTTTTTAGCTTATAAATCATGTGATGTGAATTGCTCTGACGGCAATAAGGATACAGCATTACACATACTCGCCAGAAGTAACTATGGTTATGCTTCCTTGGAAAAAAGGATAGAAATATCCAAAATGCTAATTAGTGCGGGAGCTGATTGCTATGCTCAAAATAACAGGGGCAATACTCCAGCTCATATAGCACTTTATGAGCAAAATGTTGAGTTATTCAATGAAATGATGGAATTTAGTGCAAATATTAAAGTTGTCTCCAATGTACGTGGAGACACACTGATGCATGCAGCCATTCGTGGGAGCCTCCCTCACAAAGATCTGGAGAAGGTTGTGGTTAATTTAGTAAAGAGAAATCCAGACTTGTTAGAATATCGAAATAGGAAAGGCTTTTGTCCTATCATGGCAGCATGTGTCACTATGCAATCCTTTCATCTTGAAATTTTTGCAAGTGCCCACCAAAATGGTTTAAAAATGAGATCTAGCTTGGAGAAGTATACATTGCTTCATATAGCAGTCCTGTCTAGCAATGTGGATGCTATTAATTGGCTTCTGAATAGAAGTGACCAAGATAGCTTTTTCTTTCAATACTCAGTGGACTATCATGGTCATACTCCACTGCATTTGGTTAGAAAATTAGAGTGTGTCAAGGCTTTGCACTTTAATGGCTATGACATGAATGTACAAGATAGCAGTGGCAATACTCTGCTACATATTTTAGTCAAGAGTAGCTACTTGGAGAGCAATGAAAATAAAGCCCTTATCCAATTCGTGCTAGCAAACTGTGACACAAACCTCAAGAATACTATGGGATTAACACCTTTACATTTAGCATGGAAAATGAAGAAATATAAGCTAGCTAAGTTTATGATTGCTAATGATGAAGTGCTTTTAGATATTAGCAATTTCAATGACAAAGGAGATTCCCTACTACATCTTTGCTTACAACAGGAAAGTGATATCAACAAAGACATTTTGAAACATCTTGTAAAGAAGCCTGAGCACTGGCAATGTCAAAATAATAAGTTAGATACTCCCTTGCATATTGCAGCAGAGAAGTCTTCTCTCGAAGTTTTGTCACTTTTTAGTGATTTTTCTGCAGGTCCGTATAATTCAAAAGGTCTGAGTCCTTTTCAAGTAGCTGTTGGTTGCAGGACTGTTGATGTTCTTGTGAGCTTGAGTGAATCTTGCCATCCTGATTTCACAAGTAAAACGCGGCATGGTGACTCTCTCTTGCACATTGCTGCTGCTCTAAACTCCCTGGAAGTAGTGAAATTTATGTCGTGCTTTTTAGACATCAATGTTACAAATTCCAATTTAGAGATCGCTCTTCACTCTGCAGTCAGAACTTCAAACTATGAAGTAATAGAGTACTTATTAGCAGAAAGACAATGTGATCCAAGCTTGCCCAATATCCATGGAAGATCTTCCATCCATCTTTCGGCATATCTAAACGACTTGAAAACCCTTGGACTGGTTTTTTCACACTTTCCTCATCTAACCAGTTTACCATGTACAATTAATGGGGATTCGATTCTTCACATTGCTGCTAAAATTAACAGTGTTGAAAGTTTAAAATGCTATCTACCTCAAGTAGATGTTAACTCTGTTAATAATACATTAGAAACACCTCTATTTACAGCAATTAAGAATGGCTGTATGGAGGCTGCTAATGTTTTAGTTCATTGGAAAGGAATTAAAGTGAATATAAGAAATGGAGATGGAGAAAGCCCATTACATTTGGCATTGAAAGGCGAAAATATGGGTATCATTCAAACCCTCTTGGAATTTTCTGCATGCGATTTTGAGATCAAATCTTCGATGAAAGGTCACACAATGCCACTAAAATATTTATCACAATTAAAAAACGTTGAAATAGCCAAACAAGTAATATCTACATTCGTCACTGAAAATGGGAGTACTCTACTTCATTTAGCTTCACAATACAACATTACAGATATATTTTCCTACTTAAAATTTCCAACTTTAATAAATTGCTTAGACCACAACCGCAACACACCTCTACATATAGCTGTAATGAAGGGCCATGCAGAGACTTTAAAGTATATTTTATCACTTCCTGAGGTGGACGTAAATATTTTGAATAATAATAATCGTTCTGCTTTTGACTTAGCTGTGGACAGAGGGCTAGTTAACTTGGTTGAACCTTTATGGAACACAGGAAAATTTTATCCGATCTCTACACTGCAAAGTTTTGTGGCTGATGGAAGAACTGAAGTATTGAAATTCATTCTTTCTAAAAATATCGATATAAATATGGAAAATACCAATGGGGATACTTTGTTACATTTAGCTATTATACAAGGAAACGTATCTGCTGTGAAATTGATTGTAAAGGAGAAGAATTGTTCTCTCCGCCAAGCAAATAAGCAAGGGAATACACCATTACATTTGACTTGCTCACTACTTAACAAAGAGGCTTCATTGGATATTGCCAAAACTCTTCTCACAGCTGGAAGAGGCAGAGAGATATGTCCCAATTGCATCAACAATGAAGGTAAAACACCAGCTCAGTTAGCCACAGAAAATTACGGGATTCTTCATCAACTTTCCAACTTTCTGGATATTACGACACACAATAAACTGGAAAGTTTTGTCAAAGTATTAGTAGTGGGCCAGCCTGAAGTTGGTAAGAGTCATCTCATTGAAGCCATTGCTATAGATGCAAAAAATAACTTTATGACTAGATGGCAAAAAGTCCAACAAGCTTCCAGGTTAACAGCTGGAATTACCTGTAAACAAATAAGAAATAGAAATTTTGGTAGTGCTGTTCTCTACGAGTTTGCTGGGCAGCCTGAATTTTACAATAGCAATATAGCTATATTGGAGAATTTGTCCAAATCAACACCTCCACTCTTTCTAGTGGTGGTAAGCCTCAATAACCCTGACAGCTCCATCATAGAAAATATGTGCTATTGGTTGAAGTTTATAGAGAATCAATGTGCAATTAGTAAAGGAAATTATACAGCTTCCCCACATGTCATATTTGCTCTTAGTTTTTATGATGTATTCAAAAAAGGTAAACGAAATTTGAGTGAACTTATTGGGCACGCAAAGAAGAAAATAGCTTGCCTTTTTCCCAATCCCAAATATGAATTCAGTGAGGACAGCATTGTAGCACTGGATTGCCGCATGCTTTCATCCCCTGGTTTGAAAAAACTGAATGGATTTTTGTCTGAGACATGTCAGATTCTTAGGGTGGAAGAAAATGATGACTTTATTTGTACATACTTCAATGCTTTTCTTAAAGATAAATTCAAGGATCAAGTTGCTCTCCAGGTGAAGAATATTGAAGATGACATTAAAGAAGACAACTTTCTAACACAAGACACTTATGAAATTATGCGCCTGTTATCTACTCTCCATGACAAAGATCAAATTCTGCTACTACGAAACAATGACAGTCCTGGAAATAGCTGGATTGTGTTTGACAAGAATGCTCTAATGTCTGAAATCCAGGGCAGCATTTTCTCTCCGAAAGAATTTGAGAACTACTTTGAATTGGCTGAGAGTACCGGTGTAGTACACTTGAGCAGGATCAGAGAGTGTTTTAAGCATTATGATCCTTACATGATAGCTGGCGTGCTATCTCACCTTGAATATTGCTCATTGATAAGAGACCCCAAGGCTTACAGCATTATCACAAAGAAGCACCCTACTTTGAAAGAAAAGGAGTATTACTTTTTCCCTAGTTTAGTGAAAGAATCTGCTCCATCTAGGCAAGATATTTGGACTGAATGTGAGCAATTGCCTGTATATGGTTTCCTATATGAACCTTCAACTAACTCTACAGAACTCTATTTAAATCGTGTAATGCACATTCTGATATTAAGAATTGCATTTTCATTTGCTCTTGGATCAAACACCGATCCAGCAGCCTCACCAGTCTTGTTTCGCCGGTGTTCCATATGGAAAGATGGCATAGCATGGTACAAGCAGGGAATTCAAATCATCATTGAGTTTTCATTACAAACTAATAGAATGTCGGTTATTCTAAAATTAAGTGATCCATCAACTGGACTTAAAATACAAGCAACAAAAGTCATGCATGAATTGTCTAGAGTCATTCAGGAAGCTCTGAATGAGTTCTGCCCATCTCAAATACTATCGGAGTATGTTCTTGATCCGAACTGTATCAATTATCCTATGTTAGCCACAATTGAGAACAATGAATGCAAGACTGTCAAGTTTTTGTTGGACGACATGATATTTTCTGTGTATAATAATATTCAGACTTCAGGTTATGTGGAGTGCTCGTCAGGATTGAAGGGTAGAAAAATATCTTCACTACTACCATTTGAGTTATTTTTGAACAGTAGCAATCGCTTAATAAATCTAATTCTACAGCCGTCGTCGTCACGCTTAAAATCCATAAGCATAGCGGATGTTAAAAAACAGTTTATTCATGACAGTCAGTTGGACAAACTGCAAATGGAAAGAATTGAAGTCTTCTTTTGTGCTTTCATTAAAAGCCTGCAAAATTCACATTCATGTCAGCTTGAACATATGACTGCCTCCTTTAAAAAGTTCAGTATACTTTCAAGAAAACTTCCAAATAAGGTTCGTTCAGAATTAAAGGCACAAGTGTGAACATTAAGAAAAGAGGCCAATGTATTTTAAATAAGTAGCTATAGTAGTTTAGCAGCCAAAATATAATTGCGTATTATGGGTTGACTTTGCCTACAGGGTGGGCATTATTTCTCATCTAGGAACACTTTTTCTAGCTTGCAGCATAGACAGTCTTTACATATTCAGATAACCATATGCATTCCAATGCAGCTAGCAAGTGTGTTTTTATAATGGGTGAATGGGTTTCTAAAGCTAACCCCTGTGACAAATAAAATTGTAAGGGCATGCCACCAGTTATTTCATGCTGTTAAGATTTTATATGAAGGCTAATCTTGTAAGCACTTGGGACTTCAGATGGAAGTCAAGATGTAGACTAGTTAAAATATTTTGGATGTTAGCTAAGATACAAATGCAGCTGTATTTTATTGTTCAGCCATGCAAGAACAACTAAATAGATGACAAATTATTTTTCAGTCAGTTGACTAGTCCTGTTTATTAACCCTCAGCGAGCATACACAAGAGGGTTATAGTAGTAATCCTGTCTGTCTGTATGTCTGTCACGCTCTGATTTTGACAATTAACCGTTGATTTAGGCATGAACTTACTCAGAAAGAAGATTTATGATAACAAGAGATAATAGCTCCTGTTAGACACAACATGTGACATTGGTATGCCCTAAAGCTGCACAATTAAATTACATTTTCAATGATAGTCATTACAAAGCACCAAGGGTGCAAACCCTCAGTGCTATTAAACACTACCTAGCTATTACAATATAATCTCCTTCCAAAAGAACAAGCAACCTGTTAGCTATTTTAATGAGGCATCAATATAGCTTGAGCAATGAAAATGATACATGTAAACACTTGTCTTCATAAGAAAAGAAGCTGAACTAGCCACAAACACTCACCAGTATATATTTTTAACGTAAAACTTCACTTCTTTCAACTCTGTCGGTTAACTTCCCCGAGCATTAAGTAACCTGCATAGCGGGCTGCAAGAAATTATTTGCTCACGTGATTATGACATGATGCTAGGGGGCGTTACTCATAAAAGCTGGTACCAACCTGGAGCTGAAAGCTTCAAGATTTCTCAACAATTAGCCCGAAATTAAAAAAGTAGCACAATAAAAGGTCCTACTACCAAGTACCCGCCAAACAGTGACGCTTGATGTACTAAGGCTTGTAAATTAGAATTGCAGTAGCATAAGGATTTTTGTCAGTTCTGTCTATCCTTTTCCACTTCTTTATTGAGTTACTTATATCAATCAGTCTTTCTCACCTGCTTCCTATTTCTTGAACATTATCACATTATTGAATTTTTGTTTGTTGTTGTTGTTTTCATTATCATGATTGTAGATTAAATAGCTAAATGTTATACAGTCAAAACTACGTTAGACTAGTCACAAATATGGTACTGGATACTGCCATTAGATACTGACCGACAAGCATATTGTATATAATTGTTATAGCTGTTGTTGTTATTGCTTTAAATATTGCAAACTTAACATTATAGCTATTTTGTATTTTACTATCATGGTATAATATGTTTTGTTAATTTAGGTTCTCAAGCCTTCTTTAATTATTGAAGGGAAAAAATTGTGTTCCACAATAACTGTATTCCAATATACAGAAGTCTTAGAGTCACATGCATCTATGATACAGTATGAGCTACGTGACACAGCAATCGATTGGCAAAACATAGGTGTTCTTTGCGGAGTTCCAACATCCTGCCTGAAGGACATCGCCATCAAATTTGAACGTGATCCAGTAATAGCAATGCACCAAATGGTAGCTACTTGTATTAGCCATTGTCAACCTCCCAACTGGGAAACCATTATTGCAGCTGTTCGTAGAGTTGGATATGAAATGATTGCTCAGAACCTCGAACGAAGGAAAACATCATTGGATAATTGTGAAACTTTGTCAGAGCAAGTTCATTTAGGAGAATTACCTAGGGCTTTCAAGAAATTATACCCATTAGCTCCTCATTGGAATTGGATTGGAAATGAACTTGGTTTGGAGTCACATGTTTTGGAGCGAATAATGTCAGATTATTCACGTTCAGTAGACTGTCTCAGAGAAATGTTGTTTTCATGTGAAGCTGCTGGTTGCCCCTTCATTAGTGACACTATTAAAGATTTCATGACTTCTCAAAATCACTGAATTATTTTGTATGTATGGGGAATTTTAAGTTTTGTATTAAAAAGTAATGCATACTTCATGCTTTCAATTTTTTAAACATGTAATAAAATGCTAGCAAAAGTCTTAGAACATCTACTTGTTATTGCGAACTCATCTGCACTATCATGTGCTCAGCTCAAGTACGCAAATCTCTGCAAAAAATTCAATTATTTTTTTATAAAATTGTACATCAACTTCAAGTAATAAAAATATATCAACCCAAAAGAATAGTCTGAAATCAATCGTCGTCGTTTTCTTCATCGGAAATATCAGACTCATCCAAATTCAAATCTGAATCAGATGACTCCGTATCCAAATCCAAATCATGTGTGGTATGTTTATTAGAGGGACTAGGGGGTTGACGAGTTGATGGACCAGTGGGTCGAGCAGAAGAAGTACCAGGGCGACCTTTAGAAGGAGTACCAGGGCGACCTTTAGGACCTTTACCTTTAGAAGAAGTAACAAGGCGACCTTTACCTTTAGAAGGAGTACCAGGGCGACCTTTAGAAGAAGGACCTTTAGAAGAAGTAACAAGGCGACCTTTACCTTTAGAAGGAGAGCCAGGGCGACCTTTAGAAGAAGTACCAGGGCGACCTTTAGAAGAAGGAACAGGGCGACCTTTAGAAGAAGGACCAGGGGCAGCTCTAGAAGAAAGACCAGGGGCAGCGCTAGAAGAAGGACCAGGGGCAGCGCTAGAGGAAGGGACAGACGCAGAAATACAAGCAGCTCTAGGGGGTCGACCACGAGTTTTACGAGAAACTGGATGAGAAGATGCACCAGAAGGTGGATGAGAAGTTTCTCGGGAAGTCGGACGAGAAGCTCCACGGGAAGCTGGAGGACGAGAAGCTCCACGGGAAGCTGGAGGAGAAGCTCCACGGGAAGCTGGACGAGTAGCTCCACGGGAAGCTGGACGAGAAGCTCCACGGGAAACTCTAGGGCGTCGACGGCGAGGTGGAGGAGGAGGAGGAGGAGGAGGAGGTGGAGGAGGTAGTGGTTGTAATGGTGCGTATGAAATTCGATAATTATCCAACACCTCTGAAATTTTTTTAATGTCATCTACTGACATAGTGTTTTTAGTTGCATACCTCAACCACCACATAAAGGGGTTATCTTTTTCCCAACGTGGGCCAGGTATCGGGTTTCCATAAGTAAAATACTCCACATGATTGTCAAGAAGATGTTGTATTGTGGTACACCTACAAAACCTAAGCTCTTTGATAGTAACATCTGAAAGTGGAGTCCAGAATTCCTTTATCAACATGTTTAGATCTGCAGGTCGTAAACATAGCATCCTGCCAGACCAAAATCTAGGAGATGTCCTGACTGCAGCTCTAGGTGGTCCCCTTAGTGACATTGTACTACGAGGCTAGTGGTCCTGTCAGGCTAAAATGCTGCAGTCTGTTCTGTTGGTATTAGCCAGACGTGCTGCCCTTCAGTCTGTTTAACTGGCTAGTTGGCGTGATGCGGTAACCTGGGAGACTAGCGCAGACACGCCAGAAAAACAAGCGCACATCCCCACAAAACATAAACGCTACCAACATCGGAAGCTTTCACGAATATCGCATTCACAATGAGTCTAGCTCTTGCTGTTCTTGCACCCCTAGGCAGAGAGCGTCCAGACGACGCATCTGTGCAGTAATAGTCTGGCGGAACCAGACCCACCTAGAGGTTCGGTAAAGGGTCTTGCTACGCCAGACTATCCGTGCAGTGGGTGTGGCTATTTGTGGAGATTACGAAAAGGGAGCTAGCAGCAAACAAACTCTTTACAGCCCCACCCCTCTTTGGAAGCGGCTAGTGTCACACCGTCCGGCAATAATGGCACTCCTGAGCGCTAGTGCATTTCTAGGACTCAGTCACACTTGGGTGATTTCTATCCTACTCTTACTTCGTGGAGTTCCGCACGGAAATTGCCAGAGTAAGCAGAAGCTATTGTAGGGTTTTGATAGTACGAATTTTACCATTTGGCGTGAATACTGCTCTATTGAGCGAGCTTCCTTAATGTAGAACTTGAAATGAATCATACTAACTGTGACTGCTATAGTAAGAATACTTTAAAGAAATGGTTAAATAAATATTACCATGTTTTGCAGCTGTTTGTCAAGCACCGAGTGTAGTCCTGACAAGTGAAAATGATTTCACTGTGATTAATAATGAAAAGCCTAGAGATTGTACTACAATTACTGGAGACCTGGTAATGGGTCATCAAGACTGCTCCACCCCTTGTACTATATCCAGTTTGGCCATCTTTGATAGCGTCGATACAATACAAGGCTCAGTCACGATCCAATGCTGTCACTCTCTGAGCATGCTCACTCTGTTTCCGGCGTTAAGATCATTCAACGGAAACCTGCGGATTTACTACAACCGTGAGCTCACCAGAATTAGCGGCCTAGCTCTGCTCGAGTCTATACAAGGATTTGTGTCAATATCCCAAAACACAAAGCTGATGGAGATTGATGGTTTTGGTGCTTTGAGGACGATCTCTGGCTATTTGGCCATTGAGTACAACCAGGCATTGGTGAGATTTTCTGGGTTCAATCAGCTGTCCACTATCGGGGGTCAGCAACTCTCTTCTGGTCACGGGCTGATTATTAGATACAATATGAATCTCACTAACCTGGCTGGCCTCTCCGGTCTTCAAACACTGTCCTATGGTACGGTACATATTGAAGGCAATATTGCTCTTTGCTATGCTGGATATCCTACGTGGAGTGTGGGTTCGTACGCCCAGAGGTTGGACGATGCCACAAGCGGAATTGATAGGGGCATAGATTGGAGATCAAAATTGTCACGTTCAGAAGAGTGGCAATATACTTGGGGAGTTGCTGGTGGAGGCTATCCCTCACTCTACATCAGAGATAATGCCCAGGAGTGTGGTAAGCAGCTCATTCGTTGTTGTTATTATTATTATTATTATTATTATTATTATTATTATTATTATTATTATTATTATTATTAAGTTGTTGTTGTTGTTGTTTTTGTTGTTGTTGTTAATACTAGCAAGTACCCCACCACAAAGTGGTGCTGACCTACCTTGTGCAAATTAGGAGTAGTAACATAAAGTAGTTTTATCCTTGGTTTCTCTCTCCTGCTCTCTTTTTTTCCTCAGCCATCCCGGCCCTGTTTTTCTTATTCCTCTTTTCAACTCATGGGTTCTCTTCTTCTCCTCCGTCAACCTCTCCGTCAACCTCTCCTGCTCCCCAGTATCTCTGTCCTACCCTTGCATTGTCCTGCTTCTCTGCCACTCTTATACTCATTATGGTTCTACTGTGGATGTACACTCTTTCCCAACTCACTTCAGCAACCCCAGTGTTCAGTTTTCATAGCATACAATAGCTTCTAATAATAGTTCCGGGACATTAATCGGTTATCAACTGATCATCTCATGAATTATTCGTGAGTTCACACACCGTATGTCAGTCGTCGTTATTACTGACACACAAGCATATTACTAGTGGTGCGCTCGAATAGCGCAAATGCATGGCGAGCGAGTAAATATATGAGTATAGGTAAAGATAATTTGTGAAGGAAATCGCTAAATAATAGCAATGATTAGGCATGAAGAGTTAACAATAACAGAATTACCTAATAAACTTCGAACGCAGTGGCAAAGAAGCGCAGCTTGACAATTTGCCATTCAGTCTTTCGCCAAGAAGAGAGTAGCTATAAACTTTTTGGTTGAAACTTAGTTGATTCTCCGTGCTCGTTAATTGAAAAATACCGGAACTGTAAACGCTTTACCTAACTTACGTAATTAGAAGCGCGGGCGAAATTTTTTGACGTACGCATACATACCTACATATATATATATATATATCTGAAATCTCAATTGAACACGACTGATAGTCAGCTTCGCTCGCTTCGCTCGCTCGCTGAATTATTATATTATAGATTATTACTAGTGGTGCGCTCGAATAGCGCAAATGCATGGCGAGCGAGCAGACTCTTTTTACAGAAAAATAGGACAGAAATTACATCAAGAATAGAGTAGCTATAAACTTTTAAAGTTGCGTAAGGCAGTGCGGCAGGATTCTCCGCGCTAGTTAATTGAAAAATACTGGAACTGTGAACGCTTTACCTAACTTACGTAATTAGAAGCGCGGGCGAAATTTTTTGACGTACGTATACATACATATATGTATATATCTGAAATCTCAATTGAACACGACTGATAGTCAGCTTCGCTCGCTCGCTGAACTAGTGATGAGCTTGAGCACTAATGGCAAGTGAACCTAAAACTGCACTATTGCTAAATGATTTGTTTTAACTTCTAACACTCAAACTACTAAAAAAAAACAAGGTCGAGTTTACAAGACTTACCTTTGTGGTTAGTCTAGTGGACAATGAATTTTCAAGTAAATGCTGTTGTGTAGTCTTATAACTGTGACAAATAGCACATGACTTATCACATGACTTACCACCGACACTAACTCCAATAGAAATGGAACTCTGGTAGGTTTTTAAGTTTTAACTGCACCCACACAAGAATTAAAAATGGTGAACAATTCAATTTCTAGGATGATCCAGGTAATGATCGATAAACCAGAGGATTCTGTTTACTGAAGTTTGGGATGTGTCGACCACCGAACTAACTATATTTATATGATTCAGTCATTCTCGGCTGAAATAATTATAATAATAGGAAATTTTTCTCTTTTTAACAGCCAATATTTTTAATTAAGTCTACTTCTGACCCCTCATATAGTTTCATAGAGAAGTCACTCGGCAAGCTTAGTTGACCCCTGAAGAGGACTTAGGCAAGAAGTCGAAACATCGGGTTAAGTTATAATAAAAAATATTGGCTGTTAAAAAGAGAAAAAACTCCTATTATTATAACTATATTATGTGTATAGCAAATAGAACAAACTAACACATTCACAATTTGTTATAATTTGTGTTGGTATATTTTACTCCTCAAAATAATCTTTTTGATGTTGTTCTAAACACTCGTACTATTAAGTACCAATATTGCTGTTGTTGTTGTTGCTGTTGTTGTTGTTGTTGTTGTTGTTGTTGTTGTTGTCCCTCATCTCAGGAAGTGCAACGTGTGATCCATCGTGCCCTATGAATGCCGGGTGTCTGGGACCCAATGATGACAGCTTATGTGGAACGTGTGTCACCATAGCAACCCTGGACACATGTGCCGCTGGAGCACCAACAGCTGGGTCTGTGCCATCCCCTGCAGGGAGTGGATCTAACACCGGCGTGATTGTGGGTGTGGTTATTGTTGTAGTGGTGGTGCTCATAGCAGTGGTTGCTCTAATTATTGTGCTGATCATCTTTCTCAGAAAAAGATGTCAGTGTGGACAGTCAGGAAGTTTTGACATCAACGTAAGGGAACCTAATTAATGAAGGTTTTCTTTATTGTTTGTTATTGTTGTTGTTGTTGTTATTTTGGTTCGTACATATTGCAGTTTGACCAGGTCAAGTGTAAGTATTGTAGATAGCATGCATGCAAGAACAAACCTTTCGACGCCATTGATTTTCTTCAACACTTTGGCCGTCTTTTAGAATTTGTATTTGATTTTTAATTTCTACTGCAAGCTACTGCAAACAACAGTAGGCTGACCAGCCAGTCATCACGAGTGGTTGCTGTAGCCTTATAACTTGCAAAAAGCTTATGAAAGCCTGAAAGAGATCAACAGCTAGCCAGTCCATCTTACAGCAGGTTTCAAGGAGACTCTGAGGAACTAGCCCAATCGATTGCTCTCGATGTCTGGTAGGAAAAGGTTTATCCATATTTTTCCAAAATGCTGTGGGACTCTCTATAGGCTTCATACTATACTTTCTATTCTGAGTGTTTGAAGTTCGTAGCCAACAAAATCCTTGGGAACTTGGTGCCTAGGAAATTCTCGGTCAAAAAAATTCTCGATCTCTGTTTTAGACAATACATATTACATAACCAGTTCACATGAGTTCAGTTTCTTAAGAAAGGAAATGCAGTTCCTCCTCTACCTTTACAAAAGACATTACATAATAATGTTGAATAGATTTTTTTTTTAATCAGAGAACTCGGACCTGTCCCCACCCTCATGTATGCAGCTATGGCGTCGAAAGGGTTCAGCTTTTGATTGTTATTTAGTTTAATGCTGCAATATTTCACTTCCAAACTGAGTAAAAATAAAGCTATTGTATAATTAGATCCTTAATTGACAAAATTGTGTTTAAATAAAAACAACAACACACCTCCCTCATCTTGTACGTAACTTCTGTCGTAATTTCAAGCATATGATGACCTTCATTTATTATGAGATTGAAACTATCATTTTTGACCATATAGAATTATTCAAGTGAAGAGTATGGCATATCCTCAAAACAAACCTCAGATCTTATTGCATCTTCCGATAATGGCCAGACCAAGTTTGGAAAGAGATCGAACAAGCAAGACTCAGACAACGTTGTCATGGTATCCAGATACTCAGATCCTCCGCGGAATCAGGAACAAAATGTAATATTTAACAAAAATGCCACATCAAATTCATCACCTCAAGTGGTTTTGCGAGAGAAAGGTTCTAAAATTGCACAAAAGCCAACTTCTTCTACGGAGAACCTATTGACTTCACACGACATGGATACTGCAGTAACAGACTTTACAGACATGCCAGAGGAAGTACAGACTGAGTTTGCACCTACCAACACAGGTATGGCTGCAGAATCGAAGAGAAAAAGCTCTTTTGAGCTGGAGAGAATGTCCAGTGTTGTGGACATAGAGAAATTGAAGCAAGGTCACAGTGATGTCAATGTTGCCTTCCCTAAAGAACAGGTATGAATAGATTCTGTTTCACACGTGAATGTTCTCATGTAGGGTCACAACTCATGAATATGATTATTAAAGTCTGCACTCATTAATGCTTTCATGAATATAGTTAAAGGCTTGCTATTACATGCAGGGAAGAAAACACATGACATCATTAGTTAAAAATTAATGAACTTAATTGAAAATTAAATAAAATTTCATTATGTTTACTAGTCTCGCTAATTAATGAATATTTCAATGCATTTATTTATCACTAAAGATTTCATGGCATTTCAGATAAAATAAATTAACACAAATAATCACTTCATAATAGAATACAGATTGTACAAAAATAACCAAGAATTTTGTGTGCATGCACTAGGTCAAGCTAGGCAAACAGATTGGAGTGGGTGACTTTGGCAAAGTACTGCAAGCAGAAGCAAGAAAACTCATCCCAGGACAGAAAAAGACAAACGTAGTGGTCAAACAGCTCAAAGAAAACGCTACCAAAGAAGAGAAAGATGACTTTTTAAGACCAGTAGAAGCAATGAAGTAAGAACACTCTGTCTGTCTGTCTGTCTGTCTGTCTGTCTGTCCATTCTTATTTTCTAAGTACAAACTAAAGAAGTATTTTTGACTAATAATTTACTCATTTATGCTCCAGATTACTGAAGCATCAGAATGTTTTATCGCTAATGGGTGTGGTCTCGACTGGTCCTAACATCTTGGTAATGTTAGAATACTGTTCCCTTGGCAACTTCAAAACATATCTAGTATCGAAAAGAAAAGAAGCAGTGAGTATAAAGAACAGCGGTCAACTGCTAAGAATGTCGAAGGACTTGGTGGCCGGCCTCGGCTATTTGCATTCCACGACTATAGCACACAAGTAAGTAATGGAGGCTGGAGGGTGAGTTAGTAGGATAACTGTGGAGATATGGTTTTGTATTATTGGTGGCTGGAGGATGAGTTAGTAGGATAACTGTGGAGATATGGTTTTGTATTATTGGTGGCTGGAGGATGAGTTAGTAGGATAACTGTGGAGATATGGTTTTGTATTATTGGTGGCTGGAGGATGGATTAGTAGGATAACTGTGGAGATATAGTTTTGTATTATAGGATAACTGTGGAGATATGGTTTTGTATTATTGGTGGCTGGAGGATGAATTAATAGGATAACTGTGGAGATATGGTTTTATATTATTGGTGGCTGGAGGATGAGTTAGTAGGATAACTGTGGAGATATGGTTTTGTATTTTGGTTTTTAACCTAACATTTAAGGATATTTTTATTATTTCATTGATATTTACTCCTAATAATTTAAAGTTATAGTAAGCAAGTTGTGACACTTCTTTCGTTTTTCTGCTGATTAAAGTTCATGCAATGTTTTGTAGTGATTTGGCTGTAAGAAATTGTCTGGTGGCTAAAGATGGATCTATAAAACTAGGTGACTACGGCCTGTCAAGACAGCTGTTCAAAGTTTGTTCATTTAGTTTTCGTTTGATTTTAATGCTATAAAATTTTGTGTCTTGACCTCATCGATTAGGAAGACTATTACTCGCGAAGTCCTGGAGAGAAGGCATGGCCAATCAGATGGATGGCGCCAGAACAAGTCATGTATCAAGATCGAAATATGCTGGATTCACAACCAGTTTCCATGGCAGCAAACATTTGGTACGTACAGTAGGTTACTTGAAATGTTTTTTTTTTGTTGTTGTTGTTTGGTGTTGTTGTTTTTTGTTTTCGTTTTTTCAATTCAAATGTGAGATTTTTGTCAAAAACCTTTCAATTCCACTTTATTTTGTTTATTTATAACCTGCAAAATCGCTTTTTGCTTGAAGTATCAATAAACTGAAAGGCAATGCACACAAGTACATGGGATTACATACAGGACACTGCCTAGAAGTTCTGTTCTTAAGTTGAACTATAAAATGTTGACTGAAACACTAATTGAGTACCACAAGTTGAAAGAGAAAGGGGAACAAATCGTATGAACAGAACCTGGAGTAGTTGTTTATACTCTTGTAGGATCTTGACTATTCATTTTTAGAAAGAGTAAATCAGATTCTAAATCTATGATCAATATTTGTATGTGCTATTATAGGTCATTGGGAGTGACTTTGTGGGAGGTCTGCAGTTTCGCTCAATGGCCGTATGATGAGATGAGTAATGAAGAAGTCATACAGATGGTCATAAGAACTGGGAAATGTACTCTAGAGTGTCCGTTTGATGCGGGAGAGAAGCTAGTCTACTTGTGAGTACACAATCAATGCAATGATTCATATAACAAGTGTCTTAGCATATCACAATAGTAAATTTTCTTGTTTTAACAGCCAATATTATTGTTAATTAAACTTAACCCGATGTTTCGACTTCTTACCGAAGTCCTCTTCACGGGTCAACTGAGGATTTTTGCAAGAAGTCAAAACATCGGGTTAAGTTTTAATTAACAATATTGGCTGTTAAAAAGAGAAAAATTGCTATTATAATAATTACTTCAGCCGAGAATGACTGAATCAATATCACAATTAGTTAGCTTTTAGATTGAAACTTTCTCACTTAAAGATGTCTCAGAACTTGATAAAAAGTCAGCTTTTACTGCTCATAATTCTCCGTTAGATATGCTTGCTGTCAGCTTTGCTGGCAAGAGGAAGGTAACCGACCGACCATTGAAGAAATCATCACCATGTTGAATGAGCCATCCACCATCACCAACAAGAGGAGGAAGTCTTCCCTCACCAGACAACACCTCATCATGCCTCAGCCAAGATCTAAAACGCTACCTGCAAGTTCTCTACCAGCACTGACAGCAAAGAGACACTCGGATGGTCTAACTACTCCAGAGCTAGCCATCATGAAAAGAGTGCCTCTGTCTGATGCCAAGTCGGCAAAGTCCAATGGCATGTCCGAGAAATCTGCCACGCCCACTAAACATTTGTCAGTTACAAGCTCTGTTCCTTCAACTGACATACCATCAGAGAGTGCAGAAAGTTCTAATAAAAGCCGACTAAACAGTGAAGCCACAGTTACACCAAAGTCTGAAACAGCATCACCTCAAGATAATAATACCACCGGCACACTACGCAAGCCGAAGAGACCAGCTCCTGTCAAGCCAGCTCCTAAGGTGCCACCAACACAGAAGAACTCAACAGAACCGACAGAAAGATCACCTCATCACGATGGCCCCAAGAGACCAGCTCCAACCCGTGCTGCTCCAAAGCATCCAAATACTGCACCAGGTCACAGAAACCTGGCTCCCAGCCACCCAGATAGGGCCACAACCAACCGAGAACCAGTCAACAGAAACTCCACACCTACCCATCAACTAGATCTTCCTATTGCCAAAGAGAATGTGGATGATGATGCCACTAAGAAGAAAACTCAATTGGAAGGTGTCAAATCAGAAAGCTCCAACAAAATCAAGAGAGGTAACTTTATTTCATTTGGTATGATACTTTGCAAATAATTATGAGCTTCTTGCATTGTGAATGGCTTAATGTGGGTATTACAATAGTAAAGTACAAATCTATTTCACTACAACTTGGAATCATTTCCTATTAGAGAGAGAGTTTGTATTTGTAATGTTTATAAAAATTTGTATGACCTAATTGGCGAGCGAGCGGAGCAAGACACTCTCAGGGGTAACACAATTGAAAATCAGGGATGTTTGTTTGTTTATATGTTTGGACGTACGTATGTCATTTGGTACTTTGACCCTCTCGTATTTTCGAGTTAAGTCAGTGTTCGACCCCGTCCCAAACATCACTAAACAGTATCCTCCGGTTTAGCGATTATTAAGTCTTGCGTACGTATGTTCAGTTATGTGTATTGTGCATTACAACAATTACTAAGAATATCCCAAAGAACGTGACTTGTTTTTAGTTTCAATTCAAACAGTTTCGGGGAGTGGTTACTATGGCATTGAATGCCTTTACCGTATAATACATAATTTAAAAACTCGACATTTTTTTGTAGCTTGAATATTAGAAGTTAAAACCAAACATTACACTGTTGTAGTATTAGGCTCGCTCGCCATTTGTGCTCAAGTACATCACTAGTAATAATTTGCATATGTGTTTATGTTTACAATGTATTTTTGCTATTTTCTTTATTCAGTTCATAGCTACAGATCAAACAGGAAAGCCAATGAGGTTGTAAAATCACTTCAGACAGAAAAAACAAAAAAGAGTACACAAAATGAAGTGAAGAAGTCATCACCTAAAGTTGCATCATTATTAAAATCTTCCGTACCTTCAGCTCAGAATATCGGATTTGCACAAACTGAAGAAGAAGAAAAGAAATCGGAAGATCAAATTCACGACTCCTTTGAATCTGATTTTGATGAAACTTACTTTCTGGGAGGAGCAGAGACCTTACCCCAGGAAGACTTCATCCTGGACCCTCCTGAACATTTCAGTGAGTCTAGTGTAGATGAACTAGATGAAGGTAAGTCAGAGGACTCTGACAATGCCAGGAAGGATGCAAGCACATCCCACGAACCTGTCATTCACAAGGACCGTGGAGGGGTGACTATGCAATTCATGCCTCCTGCCGTGTCTGATGATGATGAAGAAACTGAAACACAGGATGCTGGTCACAGTAGAGTCAAGAAGTTGCCAGAAGGTAAGGAACTTGCAAGTTCAAGGAATGATGTTGAAGAAGCTCAACGAGAAAAGAGAGCTAGAAAAAAGAAAAAGAAGAGAACTATCAGAGACGTCACTGATGATGAAGACACTTTGAGAAAGGAGAGGAGAAAGAAAAAGAAAGCAGCGAAACTACACAAGCAAAAAGAAGATCAGCAAGAAGATGAGGAAGATATCCTTCCAGAATACCTCCATGATCGAGGTTTGGATAGAGTCCCGATGAGAGCTAGCCAAGACTACTCCATGCCATTTGCTAGACCTCCAGTGAAAACCAGTCAAGATAACTTCACTAATTCCCTGGCATCATATCGCAGCAATGAATCTTTAGATTCCACTGGCCATGTCAAGAAAAGGCACAAATCTTACTACGGTGATGTCAAGGCTACAGATGAATTCACACCTCCATGGCTGGAAGACGATCCGAATGAGGGCAATGATGATGATGATGATCCTTACCCGGGTGATGACGAACCCCCTAAAGTTGTCTATGATGAAGAAGTCTCCTCGCTGCTATGGTAACAAATATAAACACATGCACTCTCTTATGTATGTGAATTTTTAGTCCACAAAGCATCACATTCTTCATTATTATTATTAATATTTTTAGAAACTGACATTAATTTTGACATTTTAAACTATATTTTTAAATTGAACCTAAACAGTATTAAATGACTTGCACATGTAATGACTTCTTTATACGGTATAATTATCAATTGAGTTAATTGAGATTGTCTGGGTGTGACACCACCCAATGACAACTATGTTTCTGTGAATGGACAGATAAAACCCTGATCATGAATTGTGTTGCATCAGACTCTGAACAATAGCCTACAGGACACACTAATTGTTATGTTCACCACATGGCACACGTGCTGTTCATTCATAAACTGTCATTACTTTGCCTTTCATTCAGTTACTGTACTTTGAAAGAATTGTTGCAACTAGGTCTCTTCTCTGCTCACAGTACTAACTTTCTCTCTGTGATAGTTGACACTACTACAGTAGCTATTGCAGTGCTCTGTTAATCACGGTCTGGCAGATCGTGGCACATCTCTCTGACAGTGTCACTTCTAGGACCTGATTGCTCACAGTTGAATGGTTGCCTATCCCTACAATTAGGCTGGTCCTTTGAATTACTTCACCTGATTCTTACTCTATTGTGCAGGAGTTATATACAACCCCACAACATTGTAACCACATAATTAATTTTCAATTCATAGTTCCCGGCTATGGAGAACTAGAAATTGAAGCAACCCTTATATGAAGATCAACAGCATGTGTTAACAATTATTATCGAGTTATTTAATCCAATAATCATTTCAGTAGCAAGTGCATATCAGTGAAAAATTCCTTGGTTATATTATTTAGGGTGAGGGGGGAGTGGAACCACAAGAGTTAAAATATAGTTGTAGCTGAAAAATTATGACTGAACAAATGAATGACAAAAATATTGCAACTTTTCATGAAGTGTTTATCTTAATGTACTAAATTAAATCAAAACAAAACTGTGTTCTGAGACTACCAAACATAGAGCTCCAGATTCCTCAAATGCAAGCCTTCACGCCCATCATCTCCAACATCTCTTGACTCATCTCTTGACTCATCTTGACACAGCCTTACTTCTACTTCCTGTGATAACATGTTTTGGAATACTCTCTCAAACATTGAAACACAGCTCTCTCTATTAATCTGACAAAAGCTTGCATCCCTAATACAAGAATGATATTGACCCACAAATTCTGGTACACCAATGGAACAGTTAACACTTTGAGCACTGAATGTCCAAATATGAGTTATTTGTCTTGGACTCCCGGTTGTTAAACTAACACCATCAACATAGTTGTCATTTACTGTGATGTTTGCACTATGTCTAGATGATCCTACAAAGCCGTCTACGGTGGCAAATGAACTTCCATCCATCATACCACATATGTGAGAGTGGGGTACCTTCACAACTGGTAATGTAAAGTTTGAGCATCCGGGATTTGGTGAAACTCTGACACATCCGTCACGATCTACCATGAAGCCTTGAGATTCAACACAGTAAGTGGATCTAGTCTCGTCATTAATGACAGCTAGTCTGGTCAGTCCTCCAGTGACGTTGCCGCAGGATTTGCTCATTTCACAATAAACTCTGACACTCGTTCCATTCAAATCAGTCACCCAATAAAAGTCAGAGTTATTTGGTTGGAATCTGTATAATTCCCGGCAAGATGGCGCTGGAATGAGTTCATTTGTACCATAGAGGGCTAATGATAAACGGACGCAGTTGTCTGTAGACTGCCCTCTGGAGATGCACTCTCTGACCAAGCTGAACAAATTTTCATTGGAGGTGAAAAAGTCTCCCAAGTGAGAATGTACAGTGTTGGCAATAATAGAATTTACAGTGGGAGGGGCAGTGGGAGTGGTTGAAGCATTCCTGTTCAATTGGGACTCCAACCTGGCTACCCTTACAAACCCCACCGTAGAGGCAGCAATGAGAACTGCAAGGAGTACAAGCATAATGAACACAACTATACACCATCTCACATGAATGAGTTGTGGCGATGATTTTGGCTTTTCACTATTTTCTGCATGACTACTAAGTGGTTGAGAAGAAGTTTGACCAGAAATTAAAGTGCTTGGGCGCTTTTGAATAACTGAGTACGTGGCTTGTATATCTGCTTCAACATGATTGACTGTCA
>WLWD01000572.1_pt1 | contig 114645 bp, 63 predicted proteins | sample 6712731 | NCBI WGS metagenome assembly WLWD01 (sample SAMN12718690, study PRJNA576275) | sponge metagenome | isolation source: marine sponge | host: Mycale hentscheli | place: New Zealand: South Island, Marlborough, Capsize Point | collected 2014-11-01 | reverse complement strand
GAAGAGTACACCAACTATAAGCCATTTGCTTTACCTGGAAATTGTTATTGGACCTAATGAAGTGCTAAGTGGAGAAAATTAGTGCCTTTTGCAGGCAAAGTTCTCTCCACTTCTCACCTCATTGGCACTGCAGCATTCCCATGGCATGTCCATTGTACTTCACACGTGCAACCAGGGACTCTAAACAAAAAGTGGATGTGAGCTGAAGGAGGTAGTAGTTTTTGTTAAATTAGCAGAACTATAACATGTGATTTCTTGTCCTCTCTTGCTTTCTTCTCAGTGCTTCTTAAAAATTCCTCCCAAGTAGATGTCCATTAAATTAGATTTATCATGACATATATGTATGCAACACTTTTATCTTGTGGAATGTTTTGTTGCTATAGTAAATTGATTGACTTAAAAATGTCGCATAGTTGCTTAAGTTGTCTAACTTTTAATAATAAATTACTGGCTGCTTTTTCCAATAAACTGCCACTGCTCTAGTGAGCATGTTCAATGTTCCGGTGTGACTCTCGGTGTATGTTCACGGTTATGACTGCCAGCGTGACTTCACTCCCTAAGTAATTATCAGGCATGCGTGAAATAACCCACATTAGCTGCTCTATATGGAAATATCTGTAAAATCCTATGTGATCAGGTATTGTAGACATATTAATATATTTAGAGAGAATCACTGACCAAAAAACACAAAAAAGTTAGAACACCAAACGTTTCAGCTACGGACTGTATTTTTGAATCATTATCACTGATGAAGGCTACAGTCCGTAGCTGAAACGTTTGGTGTTTTAACTTTTTTGTGTTTTTTGGTCAGTGATTCTCTCTAAATATATTAATATGTCTCTATGGAAATAGTAAGCCAGATAAGCTCTTGCCTTTACTGTGTATTTAAACCAGGAGTCACATGAGTGAGTATAGATTTAGGAGTCAAAGAAATGTGTGTGGGATGATATGGACAGATTATCTGTTGGTGGGAGATTTGAAAAAAAAATGTACACCTAAATTTACATTTCAAGGGAGTTTTTACTCCACAGAAAATAGTGGAAGATGAGTTCACAGTATATTAGGGAAGTATAGTAGAGAAGTGTTCAGCAGGAGAATGAGGACCAATATGGCTGCCAGTGGAGTAGGAATGGCTGCCAGTGGAGTAGGAAGTGTGCACATTACAACAGCAATGTGTCATCCATTCATTATTATCATTAAGAAATGTTGTTTATTGAATTCAACTTCTTATAGTTTTTCGTTATCAAACCTATTGTCACAGAAGTGTGACATCATGCACCTGTCATGTGACATGCACAATGACCTATTGCTATGATTATGTATCCGATTCATTTTTTGTTTGCAGTGAGGTCGAGATCTTGTATGGTGGATCCAACATCTTTGATTACGAGTATACAGCCGCCATTATCCACGACGCAGTCTTGGCCTCCATTAGCGGTGCTCTCATCTTGGTACTGGTCATCATTCTCAGTGGTTTCTCCTTGTGGCTTACTCTGGGTGGACTCTATGCCATTACATCATGCTTTGTGCTGGCATACTTCGTGTACAGGGCAGTGTTAGGTAGGTGGGGTCAGAGTGGGTGTTGATTGGTGGGTGTGGTTAGATGTGCCATTGGTGGGCGTGACTCTAGGGTGGGTGTGACTGGAGGTATAATGAGTGGGTATTTCGAGAAAGTAGATTCCAGATGAGAGACAGGTGAGGTAGAATTTGAATAAAACTGCAGATATGATGTAGTTAGCTGGTGAGTGAGGTTGCCAGAATTAACAGTGTGAATTACTACATAGAATAGCTAATTATTGATGATTTTTGCTTATCCAAGCGTTTCAGTTAAGCAGTTAGTATCACCAGTCTATCAATTTCCTCACATGATCTTTTTCCGTATTACTGCCGTGACATCCCTTTCCTATCCCTGTTGTTGTGCAGGTATTGAGACCATTGGCATCCTTAATGTTGTCTCTATATTTGTAATTATTGGAATCGGAGTTGACGATGTGTTTGTGTTCATTAACACCTTCAAGCAATCCAAGGGCCTCAAGAATATGCGATCTCTAGAAGACCGTCTCATCTACACCATCAGGGAAGCCACCAAAGCCACTTTCTTCACTTCTATAACCACCTCTATTGCTTTCTTTGCAAATGCCATTTCTTCAGTGAGTGATCTTTGAATACCTATATCTGAAAAGAGAAATTTCAAAGTACATATAGTATCAATTTTAAACAATTTTCCAATATACGGTAAACTTATATTTATTATACATGGATATTTTCCCTTAAGAAGTATTTCCGCATCACATGAGTAGGCATTCAATATTTTCCCTTTAACGCTCCGACGCGCCCATGCGTAGTTCTGGACAACTGAATTTGGCAGAGTTACCTCTGAACATTTACTGTTTTGGAAAATATCCATTGTATAGTAAACAATTTCATTACACTCTTCTGATGATAGTTCACTTCCACTCACCTTCGGCTTGTAAACATGCTTACAAGTGTTCACGAAGTATCTCTTCTTGTACGCCGACTCGTGTAATAATTATTGTATATATAGTAAGTTTCTCACCCAGTTCTACAGTAACTTTGTCTACTGCAGTTTTTTTTACTGAGCAACTCATCTTTATACGGTCAAAAACTTTTTAATTGTTAATTAGCCCAGCATTGCAACCTTGTGCTGAAGTCCATGTAAGGTGGCAAAGGTCAGGTGTAGTTTCGTGACCGTATAGTCTAAACAAACAAACAGTAATGAATTATTGACACTTTCCTTGAGCAAGTAAAGACTTCCTCTCCTAATCTGGTAGCTCCCTATGACCTGTAGCATAGACAGCCAGCACTGTGGGTGCTCTGATTCAATGGCTAAAACTTATTTATTTTCTTTAACATCTCTTGGTTGAAATAGAAGGTGTGACTAAAACTGTTGTTTCTTTTTTGTCCGTTCTCCTGAAGAAGCTTAGTCTCAATGCTGTGTGTGTGTGTGTGTGTGTGTGTGTGTGTGCTCTCAAGATAGTTAGTGTGTGCTCTCAAGATAGTTATATATAGTGTGTGCATCATTTGTGTGTAATGGATTCATGGCTGTTCTGTTTCTTTTCTCTATCTCCAGATTCCAGCCATCCAACAGTTTGGTATATTCATGGGCGTCGTTGTCCTCCTGTGTTTTGTGCAAGTCTTCTTGATCATTCCTCATTTCCTGGTCATATGGGAACTCTCCATCCTCCCCTTCCAGAAGGTTCTCCTGTGGCCCGCGCGGCGGCTTTGCTGTGGTCGGACTACCTCAGGTAGTTCACTCAACTTTTCAGTCAGGATGAGCGATATTCCAGAAATGGATAGTGGTATTAGCTCCGCCTCTGGTTCGGATAACTCCAGCAACGGCAGCACACTAATGGATGCTGGTGAAGTTGACAAAGATGACTCTAACAGTGATGATGAGGAAAAGGAAGAGGATAGAACGGCTCTGATTCGTGGGCAGGTCTCTCCTGAAGCACATGGCAATGCTCAGACTCCTGGCACCGTCTCTCGGCTGACGTTACTCATGCAGAAATTTATGTTTGGAATATCCGTGTCTGTCATGGTGTTCCACATCTGGCCGAAATTTACGAGCGAGAGAGCCAATAGGATACGATACTGGGTGAACTTCCTCCTGTTCTGCCTCGGCTATCTCTTACTACTGGCAATATCAGTTGGTCTGTTGTCCAGACTGCGTCCCAGTGAGAAGCCTCCTCAGTTCTTCTCTCCCGACAGTAACCTCCAGAAGGTTCTGGACCTCACTGGTAATGTGACAGACGCCAGTGTGGTGGATGGGTACACAATGTCAGAGTGGAGCAGCAGCTGTAAGTGGTGCTTAGAATAGGTAATTATATAATGGAAGCTCAGTCCTTTGAAACTTAGTTTTCATCCCCTCTCTCAATGCCACTCCCCTATCTCCCGCCCCCTGCCTTTCCATACCCACCTATTTTGTTTCAATTCCACATTCTTTGGCAGCAGCCAAAAAAAAAGAAAAAAAAAAGTATTTTTAGTTTTGTGCAAAAGTGATATTGTTGCCCAATTATAAGACAAAACCATTTCACTTTCACAATTCATGAAATACTTACTGCACCACATTTTCCCTTCTTTTTTAATGGGGGTGTGGTGCTGCCATACTTAGTTAATGATTCTCTCTGTTTCTTTAGCAATTCATTTGGCTCTCACTTAATTTATTTGAGTTTGGTGTATCTACAACCGTGTCAGTGTGGGAGAGTGTGTGTTCCTATGTGATAGAAGTACCACATTGCTATATGTGTCTTCACTTATTCTATTAATTTTGTTATTTGTTTTCACTATTTCTGTTTGTAAGTGCTTGGCTCTTTCTTTTCATCTTTTGTTCAAAATTGTAAGCACGCAACAGTCAGCGTCTCAGCCACTGAACACAATATATGTGTATGTTTGCAAGCATGAAATTGTGATACGTGCGACATACAAATTATTGTTTCACTGGAGAAATCACGCACCGTGGAGCATTGTGCATTGAACATATAAGCAGCATGGCAATACCAGAAGTACAGTAGCACTATGCATGAGTACATGTATACATGCATGTATTATGTCCATAGATGTCCAGAAACGCCATAAATTGTCCATCCCATCCCACAGTCCCATGGGACAGTGGGACATTCCACAGGATGTCCACCTGTCCCTTTACAGATGAATGTGTGACCCACTGTCCATCCCATCCCATGGTCCCATGGGACAGTGGGATGTCCACATGTCCCTCTTACAGATACTCCCACTGTTCATTCCATTCCACAATCCCCATGAAAGTATCGTCACAATGAACACTTAGAGTTAAGCTCGAGCACATGAGCGAAGCGCGCGTTGCGATTAGTGCTAGATTAGCGGGGCGCCAAAGGATGACACACTTTGACAAGCCGACTGAGCAAGGCGAAGGTGTCATGCTAGGTTTAATACGCAAGAAAGGTTAATTGCTAACAAGGTTACAAATATGTTAACGATACAAATATTAATAAAAACCACTCACTATCAGTACTAAATGTTACACGCAATCTATTTCACAGACCATGGGACCATGGGATGGACAGTAAGACATTCATGTGTCAGTGAGAGGGACAGGTGGACATCCCGTGGAATGTCCCATGGGACTGTGTGATGGGATGGACAGTAGGACACATGCATCTGTAGAGGGACAGGTGGACATCCCATGGAAAGTCCCATGGGACTGTGGGATGGGATGGACAATCCCATGTAATCCCATGATCCCATGGTTATGTTAAATGCAAGGCATATGTTATTGCAAGCGGTCAGATAGTCTGATCAACATTTCAAGGTCATTTCTGGTATTGTTAATTACGACTGTTGCGACTTTAACATCTTTGCCCTGTCAGCACTTTTAAACTGAACTGTCAGAAACTATGTAAGGTTCATACCTTTGGTGCTTCATTATTACAGTACGTAGTCTCAAATTGTATAGCTGTATGGTAAGGTGTGGAAGTTCTCACAGGACAGTAGTCACAAAAAACCACTTCTTTACGGTGTTATGGAATTATTTTTCTTTTTCTATTTGTCACTATAGCATCTTCCAATAATGGAGAAAAACCGACATCTGGTACTGATAATGGGAACAACAATCACATTCCCAATCCTGATTCCCATTCCACACAATTGCCGCCAATTACTCACCCTCTGCCGGTTACTCACTCTCCGCCGATTACTCACCCTCCGCCGCCTCGTTCTACATCTCAGACCACTCCCTCTGTCCCGTCTGAGACAACTACCCTGAGGGTTGCTTCTCCAACGACGTCGAAGCCACTCCCATTTCAGACCCAGCCTACTCGCACCCCGAGTGCACCACCTCCTGACCCCTCCTATACCAGCTCTCTTCCTTCTCCTGTTGTTACTGGCGTGCCGGGAGTTCCCACTGCACCCCCTACATCTGGGGGGTCTGGAGGGGGCAATAACAAATATGTCAACAATGCAGTCGTGAATGTAGTGTTAGGGGTGGAGTCTGTGGAGAGGCATTACGACCCGACACATGTGTTGCCTGCTGAAGGAGAGCAGGTGTGTGTGTATGTGTGCATGTGTGTGTGTGTGTGTGTGTGTGATGTATATATATATATCTCGGTATACAGGTCACATGCATGATTTTATAATCTTACTACTCTTAGAATTCTACTTTAGCTATAACAGTAGTAACAATAATACAATTAGTTTACTAGTGATATATTTTAATATTTACAACCACAAAGATGACAACATTATTTTTTTTGATAGATGTAAAGTACCACTGCAATTTATTTTATCATATTTTATTTATTTTATTTATTTGTTAGTTATTATTATTATTATTTATTATTATTATTATTATTATTGTTATTATTATTATTATTATATTAATTTTTGTTTGTATTTATGTATAGGTCTCAGCTATTCTTGACCAGAAGTTCTCTGACACCTTCTCTTGTGTGGGCCCCTCCTCCTACTCAACTTCACATGCTCCGTCTAACCCGACCAAACTAAAAGGAGCCATTCGGGCATTGTGTCGCCTCTGTTTGAACATCAGTAACCCTGACAACGACCTCGTTCTGCCAGGCAACTTCCAGTGCTTCCCCACTCTCACGTCGAGTTCCTCGAGCAGTGGCAGATTTATGCAGTGTATGTTGCAAGTGGCAGGAGAAGTGGAGGAGTGTAGACCACTAGTGGTAGCCCAGGGAAGTGCGAATGTATCTGTGAATGCATTGGCCAATGTACATGAGGAGCTGGAGGGGGCGGGGACTGAGTCTCGGCTGCAGCTGCGATACCTGGCCATGGCCTTTAGATCAGTGAGTCTTGTGTGTGTGTGTGTGTACGTGTGTGTGTGTGTGGTGTGATGGATTGAGATAGACAGGGAGGATTGGTGAACTTGAGTCGATATTTGCTGTGGTACAAATTCTACTAAAGATGGAAATTGATTTGTGTAAGAACAAGTTTATTTAGTTAGTGTAAAGTCCATATATAATTCAGTTCAGAATTCAGTTCAGAATTTTAGTAAAGTCATTAAAACTTTTTTACAATAATTAATAGACCGTATAAAACTGACTAGCTCACTTGCCATGTGTGTGATGAACAGCTCTAGTAGTCAAGTATGTCGTGAGTGTGTGTGTGTATGTGCACATGCAGGAACAAATCCGCTGTTGTTAAAATTATATGTAGACATGCCATGTTAAAAAACGAAACAGCAGCAACAACAACAAAAACAACAACAGCAGCACCTAAAACCTTTCTTGTTCAATCCGTTATCTGTTTTTCTCCTTCACATGCACACATACACTTTCTTTGATAGACCACTAATGTAGGCAACTCTCCACTGTCCAGTCAGGGTGACTATCAGAGGTGGGAGAAGTTCCTGTCTTCTGAGATAAACTATATCAAATCCCACTCCAACCCAGGCCAGGACTATGAGGGATCAGAAGCCATCTTCTCTGCCTTCCAAGCCAGTGACTACTGGGTGCAGGTGAACATAGAGACAGCCGCAGTCAATGGCTCCATCTATGGCATCATCGTCTCCTTCCTCCTTTGTACCATGGTGGTAGTCGTCCTCTCCCATGATTTCCGGCTGGTCTTGTCAATGGTGGTCACTATTTTGGCAATTTTGTGCACTTTGTGTGCTTTCTTCTACGTGTTTGGCTGGACGCTGGGTATCGTAGAGGCTATTTCTCTTTCTATATTGGTGGGGAATTCTCTGGATTACTGCATCCATCTGTCTGAGGCTTTCATTGTCATGGATGATCGCCACACTTCTTTTGTGGACAAGTTCAAGGTAAACATGCATTACAGTGGTTGCAATGTGTGTATTTTTTTTATTGTATAAATAAATAAATAATAATTATAATAATTAAATAATTATCACAATAGTAGTCATCATCATCATAATATTAATAGTAATGTTGCATAAGGGCTCTGTATAAATAGTAAGCAGTTAAGTGTTCTAATTGGCAAGTGAGGTGTGCATTTTTTTAGTGTTATGTTGAAATATGTGTGGATTTGGTGTATCGTTTTCTTTCTATTTATGCTAATTACTTACGCATGCAATTCAGTCTGTTCGTAGTGTCTGTGTGTGAGGGTATTTACCACACTCCTGCAACCTTTTGTAGCTAATGCCGTAATAGGAATGTGTCAACTATAATATTTACTAAACAACAACAGCAATAAAGTCATTCAATGTGCTTAAAGTAGATAAATTTGAAGAATTCATAGTGATGGAGTAATTTTTTTGCCTGCTTTTTAAACTTTAAAAAAAATTTTAAATTTTTTTTAATTTTTGCCACTACTGTACTGGCAACCTTTGTCAACCATATCACTGAATACACAAAATTACTATAAATTGTGCTTCTTCATTCTATTACTCTTGACTTGTCTTTATCTCCAGTTTGCTAGAGCTCTTCCCCCTCGTGTGAAGAGAGTAATGGCAGCCATCTCGTACATAGGTGTGTCCATTTTCAGCTCTGCCATCACCACCATCCTTGCCATCATCCCACTACTAGCCACAGAAATACAACTCTTCACTCGCTTCGGCCAGATCCTCCTTCTGGATACCCTCGTGGCCATCATCTTCACCCTCGTCATCTGTTCAAACTGTCTGGCCTTCTTTGGACCCCCTAAAGGCGAAAGCTTGAAGAAGAGATTGATTAATGGAATAGTGACTGTTTCAGTTACTGTCTTGGGATGTGTTCTTCTTGTTGTTGGATTGTTAATTGCATCCAAGGCGGGGGCTAACATCCCGTCTCCTCGAGGAAACCAGCTTTTCTAAATTATTTTCTCATTTCTGTGCTACATCTCATGTTTCTTCAGCATCCATTCATTTATATCATGTTGGTTTTCATTTATTTGCACTAAATGTTGTACAGACTTTGGTTTCATCATTTTATTTTAACTCTATGGAAGATAGCTAGAAGGATGGGCAAAGGGTTTTTTACATAAGGTGTAGGGCGAACTAATGCAAGGGTGTTGTCCAGGATAGGCAAGAACTAGGATAGGTGAGAAAGCTTGAGTGTCTATCTGGAGCTCTTACAGCCTCAAGGAAGGGATTTTCTGTGGTAGTGGTCATCCCTTCAACGGTTAGGATGAAAAACGGTATAGGTAAAGGGTGTTCTACTTCATGGTATAGGTAAAGGGTGTCTCAGGTGGTAAAGCGGAATAATTATTAGTAGTAGCTATGCACTTTATCAAGTTGACGGTATCTGTGACAGTTGAGAGCTTCGCTTGTCAACTAAATGAAGAGTAATAAAAATAAGGGGGTGAAATGACTCGCAGATAAAAAGATTCTTTTAACAAGGTTGTTGCTAGAGAATGTCAGCAATAAAAGCTCTATAAAGCGTTAAAAGTGAAAACTAATGGGAAAAGTTTGGAAAATGACTTTTTCTTTTGAAGTTTAGCAACTTCGATTAGACAAGGGTCCTGGAAGTTTATTCCACAACTACTTTACAGCATTTAAAATTGAAAGGGATGACATGGAATTTGCTGGGTTGAGGGTGTGGTTTAAGTGAGGAAGGATGATGAAGTTTCCTTTATGAATTCTGTAATGGAAATAAGCTTCTGAAAACTACATCTTTCTTGAAGTGATGGCCAGTTCAATTCTTTATATCAGGTGGTTTTCCTTTGACCAGTCACTGGAGACTTAGTGCAGTGTTCCTCTCTAAAGGCCATCATATCCACTCCAACTTTGGGGTCGACCTAAGTCTGCCTGGGGTAACAATGACATGACCTTTTGGAATACTCAATTTAACTTCATATAGCAAGAAAGCTGATAGGTGGTTTCAGATAAACATTCCAAGGGAGCAGCACAAGTAAAAAAAGAAAGAAAAAAGACTGGCCTCAACAGAAATGGTCTGAAGAAGTTGATAACGTAGACTTTTAATAGTGATTTTTGAAAAAAGTGATGGGAGTAACTATACAAACAACATATTAAACACTAAATTCAGCTGTACACAGTTGCCCTCCTGGCTCTAAGGGGTCTATGTAAGGATAGATATAAAGTAACTTGTACATGAAATCGATTCATTGTGGCACAAAAATGCTATTATCAATAAGCAACCACATGCATCTATTTCACCAATACATTTTCTGGTGGTCTGCTTGTGACAGATCTGATCATCAAGTTAGAAATGCCTATGGTGAAAACAATCGTATCCCTCATTTAGCATAGTCTATATCATTACCACAACATTATAATATAACAAAATAATATGACAAAAATGTCAATATTTGTGCAAAATAGGCATTAATAGTAATATGAAGCTCGGTTACATGTGGTGCAGTAGTACTAATGTTAACTTGTATTGTACAGACTTCTTTTTAATTAAACATGCCCTTTGTACAATTTGAGGTCCTACAAAACTTATAAAACTCGAACCTAAAAAAACTGTATGGTGGAGTGTGACTCAATTTGCAACTATTATTTCCCCTTATTTTATTAGCTACTTGAGTTGTATGCACCACCAAGAATGGAAACAAGGACTAATAATAATAATAATAATAATAATAATAATAATAATAATAATAATAATAATAATAATAATAATAATAATAATAATAGTAATAGTAATAGTAATAATAATAATAATAGTAATAATAATAATAATAACAATAATAATAATAATAATATCAATAAATAGTAACAATAATAATAACAACAACAACAAAAATAATAATAATATAATCATAGTCATAATAATAACAGTGATAACAAAGTATTTTTAGGATTAGACAAATGAATGATAATAATTGCACTGTCAGGTTCTCTGTGATATGAATTATTTCAGAATTGTTATGCCTTCATCTAGTGTCCTTTAGTCACTGCTGGTTGTAAGTCTCACCTAAAAATAGTAACCTTGAACCTTGATTTTATGTGGGAGAGATATTGCATGCACATTCTGCATTTTTATGGCGCGAAGCCTTAACGAGCCTGTGCTAAAAATAGCTACACCCGTATAAGGAATGGGATGCATCCGGGGGCAGTATAAATAGGTGAGGTTAAAAATAGAACAAAAACTTGCTAGGGTGCGCCATATTTTCCGGACACAGTTTCCAGATCATTGAGATTGTGTAGTTGGGTGTTTCTCTGAGGCTGTTATCGGGAGGGGCGAAGAGAAGGCTGATTTTTGGGCGTCTTGCTGAACATTTTATTCCACGGAAGTGTAATTCCCTTTAGCGCAAGATGCAGACTATCAAGTGCGTAGTAGTAGGTGACGGCGCCGTCGGTAAGACTTGTCTTCTGATTTCTTATACCACCAACAAGTTCCCTCAGGAATACGTGCCAACGGTGAGTGCAGTACATGGTGTAGCCTGGGGCGAGTGTGTACGGACTGTACATGGTTAAGCTGAAAGGATTAGTGAAAAGACATTTATTTAACCTTTTGTCGGCCGAGAATATTTATATTGTGTCAAGGTGTATTTTAGTTGGTGGGGTTCTTGTTGAATGGATACAGACAGAAGAAAGAATTTTATTCCGTATTTTCTTTCACTAGTCTCTTTAGTTGTGTATGTGTCTGCTGTGTGGTCACTTTCCCTCATGTATAATTTACAGGTATTTGACAACTATGCTGTAACAGTTATGATTGGCAGTGAGCCTTACACTCTTGGACTCTTTGACACAGCAGGTGAGCTACTGGTAAAAATAAGGAACCATTCTCCGTCTAGTTGTTTTTAATGTAACGGTTAGCTATGGGCAGCAACTGCAGCCATTTTTATTTACTGTAGAGAGTATAACATGGTCAGGTGTAATTGTTGCACATATCGGAAGTGTGAAGCGTGTTTTTGAGCATGTGTATGGCAAGCCAACTTGTATAGAAAGGCGCCATGTATAGCAAAGCCTGTTGGTAACAAATGAATTGCCCCGTGGGCTGGTTGTGTTAATAATGGAGTTGGACAGAAGATGGATGGGCCAGCAGCATGCTCACAAGTCGTGGGAGGACAGCTAGTTCTCTGCTGACAAGTTATAATTTCAGGCTTACTATGATGAAGCAAGCTGTTTGTTTAGGTTCCATGGCTGAGTAGTAACTAGTGGCTAGGAAATGAACTCTCTTGCTCTGCACAGTTTAGGTTGGTTGGTGATCAGGAAGCTGTGTAAGGAGGTCAAATTGTTTATCGGTATTCAAAAAATGTTTAGGGTTAACTTGTTTCACTTATCCTCTCTATTTTCAGTTATACCCACACCTTTATTCATCTCTCCCTCCCTTCCCACACAAGGATTTGCATCTATTATGGTATTGTGCTGGCTAGGCAACCCGTATCGTGTGACCCTTTTACGGCAGTGATTTGAGCTTTGCTCTTTAGGGATTAGTGTGTGTAGCCAGTTGGGTAAGCATTTGAAATATCATGAATATAGTGTCTCTGAAACAACTTGTATTCATATGCCTGTTGGAGACTTATCTCTCCCCCAGTGTATTAGTGTATTACTTATCCTGTACTAGTTCCTTCCTTTAATCTTCAAGTCTTTGAAGCTTAGATTGGATGACCTGCTCACTTTCTGATTTTCATATAAATACATAAGCCTATTACCATTGTCTTTTGCTACTGCAATTAGCTTAAAAGAAAACCGAAACCTTTTCACTGCCATGGTCCCAAGGTTTGTGTGTTGATGTTTAGCAAGAATTTGAGGTTTCAGTATTGAATGGATGGTGTGTGTTGTTCTCTACTTAGCTCGTGGTTGCCCTTCACTTGGGGAGTGGTGTGGTATGTGTCACTGGTTCCTTCTATGGCACCCAGGATATGTGTGTGTATGTATTAAATAACTCATTTAATGTGTTCCCTTATGGGGTGCTGAGGGCCTTCCATATATGTCCTCATGTGTACACTAGCACGGGCATCCAGTGGAGTGATTGCAAGCTGGTAACCCTCATCTGGTGTATTCTAATTAGTGCACTTCCTTTCCTTTCTGTGTTCAGTAATTAGTGCCACATTCTTTTTTTATTTACAGTGTCTCTTTTTCTTTTTCCATATCTCCAGGTCAGGAAGATTACGACAGGCTTCGTCCTCTGTCTTATCCCCAGACAGATGTGTTCTTAGTTTGCTTCTCTTCCGTATCTCCGGCCTCCTTTGAAAACGTCAAAGAAAAGGTAAATGGCATTATTAAGCTACTGCTAGTGTTTGTTAAATTTTATTCAATGTTGTGCACTAACCGTTTCTTGGGAATACAGGAGTTTTTTTTTTTGGGCTGGTCAGTGTCGCTGCCTTTTATGGTAGGCGAGTACAAAGTGCTGCTCTGTGAAGTAGGGGTAGCTTCTGTCTAGTCTATTTGTTCCTCTCCTGTACAGTACACTGAGAATCCCTGAAATCTCATGTTAGCTAGCAACTATGGTATGCCTAGGTTGACTTTTTGTTGTTGTTAAAGACTCTTACTCAATGTCTCCTTTTGAACTCTAACAAGTAATCTTGTAGTTTTTAATTATTTTTTGTTTTGCTGAATCTTGTTCACACTTGTTATTATTTTTTCAGTGGGTTCCCGAGATCACACACCACTGTCCCAAAACTCCATTTCTTCTGGTAGGAACTCAAATTGATTTGCGTGATGATGCTGCAACGCTAGAAAAGCTCTCCAAGGTCAAGCAAAAGCCCATCACCGTTGAGTCGGCCGAGAAGCTAGCCAGGGAGTTGAGGGCCGTGAAGTATGTAGAGTGCTCAGCTCTGACGCAAAAAGGATTGAAAAATGTGTTTGATGAGGCCATCCTCGCAGCACTAGAGCCACCAGAGCCAGTCAAGAAGAAGAAGTGCTCTATTCTCTGAGGAATTTATTTCTCTTCACACACGGCAGTTTGTGTGCATTCAAATATAATAAACTTCTATCGATATCTACATTGGTTAATTTTTTTGTTCCAACTAAGCATATTTATTTGGTTTAAAGTTCACACCACTTCACTCACACTTTTTTTTGTTGTTGCTAGGTTGACATTGTGTGTTTTTGATTTTATGTACTGGATAGTCTAATAGAAATATTCAATGTTTATTGCATCCTCTCTGTTGTAATGCTGCAACTTTTTGCGCACTTTTTTTTTTTAATTGTCTGTTTTCATTTTGTGGTCTCAACATTTCATGCATTTAAAGATTAAATGTGACATTCAAAATTTTGCAAGCCAAAAAATTGAGAAGGGGTGCAGCAATTGAGTCAATCTGTATAAAGGAGGGTGCTGTGCTAAAAATAGAAACCCTCTCAAATAAAACTGATGAACAGGTTGTTACTATTTTTAGCACGCCTGCCCTGAAATAAGGATTGAGTGACCTACCAGCTGTTTCATCTGCAACTAAAGATACGGGACAATTTCGAGCTGAAACATAATCTTAAACTATCTTCAGTTTATGATCATATTAATTCACTGGAAGCATATGTGGGTCTACAACCTTCAAAACATCAACACTCAAGCAGTTCCACTGAATAGTCCCTGCTCTCTTACCAAGCCCCATTCCCAGGGGTATAAGCCAATGGCACATGCAGTGTTATTCCTTATTACATTTCATTATCACTTCACTGGAGCACACACCACAGGAATGCAGGAATGACCCTGAGAAATAAGTCAATACATGTGAGAACATTGGTTTAAAAGGCAGTGAGTGAACTGATATTGAGTGCACTAAAGACAAAAAAACAAACAAAAAAGATACAGAAGTGAAAGGACCGAGTGAGAATGAGATGGTCACATGACTTAGTCTGTAGCTAGAGGCACACTGCTGGAGGCCTCGTGCATTGCTTGCAGGAACTTAGACTCTGGCTGTCTGCTCTCATGGGCCAGCAACACCTCCACCAGAGCATTCATGAAGGACGAGATCTCCTATTGATAAACAATAACACAAACAACATTAAAAAAATTCTAACTACAAGCACACCACACCCACATTTTTTAAAAAAAAATAGCAGCACAATTGGTAAAGCTGTCTCTGCCTTAGAATATTTGTCTAAAAAGTATTCAACTATTTTTGTGTTGGAACTGACTATATGGGAATACGATCATGTTAAATTGGTAGGCATCTGATACTTGATACAGTAAAAAGCATTAATACATAAACTTTGTGTATACTGTGTATACTGTGTATGTCTCAAAGTAAATTGCATTCCAAATATGTTAAGAAACTATTCCGTCTGAATAGTTACTCTTCAGTTCAAATTCACTAGGCATACAGAAAGTTATGAACCTGTGCTCCAGCTGTGGTTTACACACTGGCATGACACAACAAAGTATGTGTACTTTGCAGCTAGCAAATTTCATGCATTCCACCCACCCATAACATGCACCTGCTCATGTGTGTGTGTGTGTGTGTGTGTGTGTGTGTGTGTGTGTGTGTGTGTGTTTTGTCTATGGAGTATTCAGTGGTTATCTGTACAGACTGTCTGGCTAACCAGAGCCTTGTACAGGAGCTTGCTAATCCTTTTGCAATGTCATACTTAAATGAAATGCACTAAAACTTAAACACAACAACAATTATTAAATTCTCCAGTGTTATCTATGGACCATCCTGTATGGGTTTCAACATTAGATACAGAGATATTCTCAGAAAACAAAAACTTGCATTTGTAAATTTGTATTGACTAAAATTGATGCCTTCATTGGCTTCTGGAGAGTAATTCACAAATCAATAGATTCTTGTTCAATGTCATTTTTGGAACGTCTTTCACTGGATTAATAAAAGCTTGTCAAAATTTAGAGATTGGCCATATGCCAGTCGCATGACTGGCAGTGACTATCCCTGACCTAACTTAACTGGCACACACAAGGATTATATCATTTTAACATACTTTACACTATGCCTTGGCTAACAATATCCGAAACATGTCTACCATTTCTGATAGCGTACCATAATCGGTATAATGAACTTGTACACAGATCTGAACATGGATACCTATCATTCATCTTACTCACAGCAGCTATCTTCAAATTCAACTTGAGGGACGTGGTGTGTGTGTGTGTGTGTGTGTGTGTGTGTGTGTGTGTGTGTGTGTGGTCCAAGTGGGGACTTTGGGTGCCCACACCACTTGCTGTGAGGAATGGCCTGTTCTCCTGCGAGTTCCTAGCTCAACTTTAGGAGATTTGCTTGCGTGGCTCACAATGCCTGTTTGTGCACAGGCGTCCTGACTCTGCCAGGTGCGTGTGACTGCCTAGAGGCACTAAGATAATTCACATTTTTGTGTGTGTGTGAAGGAGAGCTTTACATACATTTGTACCAACATGTGAGTGCAAGTACTTATTAACCCTCAGCGTGCATGCGCGAGAGGGTTATAGTAGTCGTCCTGTCTGTTTTTCTGTCTGTCTGTCACGCTCTGATTTTGGAGAATACTGACAATTAACAGTAGATTTAGGTATGAACTTATTCAGAAAGAAGATTTAGGACCTTTTATTGTGCTACTTTTTTGAATTTCGGGCTAATTGTTGAAAGAAAAAATGCGAAGCTTTCAGGTCTGCGTTGGTACCAGCTTTTATGGGTAATGCCCCCTAGCGTCACGTCACAATCACGTGAGCAAATAATTTCTTGCAGCCAGTGGTGTAGTTTGCTCTATGTTCGGGGAAGTTAACTGATGGAGTAGAAAGAAATGAAGTTTTGAGTTGAAAATGTATACTGGTGAGTGTTTGTGGCTAGTTAAGCTTCTTCTCTTATGAAGACAGTGCTTCCATATACCATTTTCATTGCTCAAGCTATATTGATGCCTATTAAAATAGCTAGTAACAGATTGCTTGTTCTTTTAGAAGGAGATTATATTGTAATAGCTAGGTAGTGTTTAATAGTGCTGAAGGTTCGCACCTTTGGTGCTTCATTTTAAGATGCAGTTGCATCTGGTTACATCACATTTAAAACACAAGTCAAACATTTAATGTTATTGGAAAAAATGTGTAATTGAGGAGGAAAAGAAAAAAAAGGAAATATAAAAAAAAAAAAAAAAAAAGAGAAAAAAAAGAAAAGAAGATTGGATAGTTAAATTTTGACTAGTGCTGTGCTGACACCTGGGGTCCATGGCATGTTGGCAATGGTGTCAGATAACATTACAGGTGCAGAGTTACAGACACACACTACTGCTATGCATGGATAGTTGGCAATAGATTCCCTCTACATCTATCCAGGCACATTCACACACTTAATAGCCTTCATTACATCACACACCCTCTGTCACCACGCCTCCCACATGGCTTCGTGCCACACCCTCTAACCTTGATCCCCTCCTTGCCGTCAGGGAGACTGGGATTCGCTGGCAGACGTGGTCCTGGTGTGTTGTCTATGGGCAGAACTGGGACACCATAACTGACTTCAAACTCCTTCACCTCACCGGTAGTCACCTCTCGCTGAAGAGAATCCGCACTAGGTGTGTGTATGTGTGTGTGTGTGTGTATGACAAAATCATTCAACAATACTTCATGTCTATAAAACAATCATAGTATAGAGCTACCAAATGTTAATGACAACTTCCAGATGTGTAAGTACATGAGACAGACTGCCACTGAATGTACGGCACATATAATAGATAGACAACGAAATCGAGGGATCTACCGCCCACAGAACCTCGAGGGCCGCGGGCTGTACTGTCCCGAGCGTAGCGAGGGCGGTACTAGCGTGCCCGAGGGGTTCGACGGGCGATAGTTCCCGAGATTTCATTGTCTATCTGTTTTAGAACGTAGAAACTATAGCCCTAGTTACCAGGTGAAAAAACATTTTTTCTACTTCTCTGCTTCTATGCTGACACTGTACTACAAGGACGGTCGGGAAATTATTGAGGAGTCCACTAAGTGCGGCAATTCCGGTTGTTTAGGCGAGCCGTGCTGCAGCGCATGGGGTATATGGTAGTTCGCTACACGCAAAAGTGATGGAGTTCAGTAATTTGGGGCAGGAGGATCAGTATGATTATCTTTTCAGTGAGCTTAGCCAACAAGAACATTCTCGCCAAACCTGTACCTCAGAACATTCACATTTTACCTCAACTTTTACTACAAATTTTCAAAACCAGTTTAGTTCCTCGTATAGCTCCTCTCAGTTAGCTTCTGTACTACCTTCTTCCACTGAGTCAGCTCTTCCATCTAATTCCTTACAGTCAGCTCTTCCATCTAATTCCTTATAGTCAGTTCACCAGTACAGCTCATCTAATTCCTTACAATCAGCTCTTCCATCTAATCCCCTACAGTCAGTTCACCAGTCCAGCTCCTTACAGTCAGCTTCTTTTCAGTCTAGCCCGTCACAGTCAGGTCTCCAGTTTAGCTCCTCACAGTCAGTTCTCCAGACTATAGCTTCTGTATCAAGGTTTAGTCAACCTGTACCTGATGACGAAATTGTTAAAGCTCGTATAAAGGCCATACCAAAGAAGACTCGCCAAGACACTGATTATTGTGTTAGATTATGGAATTATTGGAGGGATAATAGAAGAAAACTAGGTTTTGATGTACCACAATTAAGTGAAGTTGACAAGATTATTCAGGCACAGTGGTTGACCAGGTTTATTTTGGAAGTAAGGAAGATTAACGGCAGTGAATACCCTCCAAACACACTATATCACATAGTGAATGGCATTATGCAGCATGTACGCATTTCTAACCCTGGTACTGACTTTTACAAGGATGCAGAATATTCGGGCTTCATAGCAAGCTTAAATGCAGAGATGAAGCGTCTTCAATCAAAAGGAATGGGATCTACTCAGAAGCAGGCTGAGCCCCTATCAACACAAGAGGAGGAACAACTTTGGGAAAATCAACTTCTGGGTGACCATAGCCCCCAAGCTCTCCTCAATACAATGGTTTTTATGATTGGACTATATTTTGCACTAAGAAGTGGAGATGAACACCGCAATTTACGACGAAATCCATGCCAGATTAAAATAGTAGAATGTTCTGGTCAAAGATCATATTTGGAATATACTGAAGATATATAAAAAAAATCGTCCTGGAGGCTTAAAAGGAAGAAAAATTAAACCTAAAATAGTGATCCACCATGAAAACTTGGAGAACCCAGTCAGATGTTTTGTGCGTCTATTCAAAAAATACCAGTCTCTTTGTCCATCTGATGCTCCTGATGACGCATTTTACCTTACACCACTTCAGAAGCCAAAGGAAAATTGTTGGTTTAAAAATGTTCCAATAGGGCGAAATAAACTATCCAAAGCAATTTCAAATATGTGCAAAGAATGCTGAATTAAAGGATACAAAACTAATCATTCTTTAAGAGCCATAGCAGCCTCACGTTTATACTCATCTGGAGTTGACGAACAGCTTGTTATGGAGCGTACTGGACACAGAAGTGCTGAAGGCGTTCGCTCATACAAACGTACTTCAATGACGCAAAAGCAAGAAGTTTCAGACATCCTTAATACAGGCAAAAAAATTAAAACTAATACTATCCATGAAACCAGTGCTGTAACAAATGCAAGCAATCAATCATCTAGGAGTGGTACCTTCAACTTTCATCACTGTAGCCATGAAAACACCATATTCAATAACAGTTCTGCTGATAAATTTCCATAGGTGTAGTCATATAACTAAACATCATGTTTAAATAACAGTTGTGCTGATAAACTTCCATAAGTAGTCAAGTAAAAATCATATTTAATGTGCCTTAATCTTCATATCTATATTATAATCAGTACACATCATAGTTATTTAAAACTGATAAAATGAAATCATTAAATTAGAAAAAAAAAACAGAATTGAAATATTTTATTATTAAAATCATGCATTACTGATTAGCCAAAAACAAATGCCAGAAGGGAGGATTCTATTAGCCAGAAGGGAGGATACTACCAGTAGTATCCTCCCTTCTGGCATTTAGTATCCCGATGGCCTAGTTTGACAAAATCTATGCTGGGTAGAGTGCCTGCTTCACAATACAAAAAAGGGGCCAGCTATGTTCTAAGTACAGTACAGAGAACAGATGGGTATTTATTTATATAGGTAATATTCACAGTCATTGTATATTTAATCCAATTTCTACCTTGAAGTTAACCCTGAAAGCACCTTAGCAAAAAGTTACATCATGCCGTGTTATATTGAATATACATGTACATACACAAGGCCGTAGAAATTAAAGTTCGTAAATTAATTCCACTGTCAGTACTTGACCATATAATTATATACAACATGACAATATAATCGTAATTATATCAGTTACTATTTACCCCTGTGAAAATTTATATTTGATCTGTCTGAAGGTCCGTCAGCATGCCTCAATTGGTTGAGAAGACAGTTAAGCAGTTAGTCAGTCAAGCAAGGATGTCAGTCAGTCAGTCAGTCAGATAGGCAAGCAGGAAGTCAGTCAGTCAGTTAAGAAATCAGGCGGCAGTCAGTCAGTCATACTGAGTCTCACAGACCGGCAGTACTTCTGAAACTCACTCATTTGTAGAACAAACTCGTAGTTAGGGAGAGACAGCACAGTCCTGTGTTCTTGTTACTTGTTCATTCAATTAGCCATAAGCTACTTGTGTAACACACCAAGTGCTGAAAGTGAATAGCCCTCAATACTTACCCTGTGTGCAAGTCCCCCCCCAAAAACAACAACAAACAAACAAACAAACAAAAAAGCAACAACAACAAAAAAACAAAAAACAAATCCCCTCTCCAAACAAACAAAAAGTCCAATAATGATGTGGCTATAGCCTATTGCTGGCAACACAGTTAAAACTAAAACAAAAAACAAAAAAACAAAAAAAAAACAACAAAAACAACAACAACAACAAAAAAAAACAAACCCTGCTGTGAGTGAACAGACTGAGTGAGAACATGAACCTGTTCAGCACAAACACCAAGAGTCAGGACAACTTCACTTCTAATGACACTACCCTTTACCTCTTCTATAAACATCCTTTATTTCTTGTGACGTACAGATTATACAAAACTAGCTATCACTTACTGTGTCCCTACCACGACCTTCAGAGTATCTTTGTGCTCTACGTTGAGGACTGACATCAGGTGGGGAAGATCTTCCCAACTCTTCCTAAACAAATGCACCACAACATCACAACTAAATGTGACAGTACTTAGGAAAAGGGACCAATTACGTAAAATCAAAAATATACCCAAACACCGACAAAAAAATTTTTTTTTTTGGTTTTCTTTTTATTCGCCCACAGGTATCTCCTACCCTTTAGCTACACTGACACCAAATTTAAGTGGCTGAAACCGTTGTTAAAGGTCCGAGCGCCCCGTTTAAACACAGTCACCTTTTACTCTCTATTTTGACCTTCCGTGCGTGCACCTTCCGTGCGTGCACGGAGATCCAACCCGCGAGTAATTGAAAATTGTGGGGGAATTCAATTTGTTGCTTAGCAACAAATTACCCCTACCTTGGATAATCGCGGGTAAATTCTTATAAGTTTTTGTTATAGCATTGCAGCAACAGAATAGAAATAATTATGAATAATCAAGCTATATAGGTTGATGTTGCTATTTATGGAGTCTTGTAGTTGGAGTCTGCAGACCTGGAGACTTTTGTGAAGACACTAGAAGAATCAGCAAGTCTATGACTGGACAAAGGTTTCAGTGATGATGAGGACTTCTGTCACACTGCAACAAGAGAAGGCAACACATTTTGAAAGTCCATCATTTTTGTTCATTGATTTAAAGAGATTCCTATTGTTCATTTGTTCCAAAACAGGCAACAAGCTGGCTCCAAGACAAATATAATCCTAAACTTAGCTAGCCAGTGAACTAACAAACCAAGCTAGTTGATCATTTCTAAAAGAACCCTAGCCCTAGCCCCATGACTTACTGTAACTATCAAACTGTTGGAAACAGAAAAAAAAGAAGCACATAACAGCCTGCAAAATTATGTCTATACGCATCTAGTGCAATTTAAAGCCATACCTGTCTAGTACTCTTACACAATGTAGGGTCTAAACTGAGTAAGGCCTCCCCCATCAAATGAAGTAAGCGGCCCCAACTATAACTTACTGCCGTTCAACTGATCGCCACCATTTTCCAAGCATAAGTAACAGTCTTACGTAACCCGTAACGCGGACTTCCGGTTAGATTACAGAATTCAACGTTAACTCCGCGAGAAATTGAATAAGAAGTTTTAATCGCAGTTTTCTCGAAATAACTGTGCTCAAGTTGGTCAGATTGTCGCTCGTATATTTAGTGAACCAAGCAGCGCCTGCCTATAAACTTGGTATCAAAATACTCCATAAGAAGTGCTCTACACAGTGGTATGAATAACTCATTTTTCAATTTTCAACGCAATTGGTCCCTTTTCCCAAGTACTGTCACAAATGTCCGGCATCACCACAAACAATGCCTGCCATTAAGAGTGAATTAAATACATAGGCACTACATGAATCATTTAACCTTCAAGTTCCTAAAATTACATTGTGATAATTGTGTTAGATGTTCAATCAATACAATCCTGTTGACAACAGTTAAAATATTTCTAAAGCACTATTTTTATCCTTTCCCCCCTTACCTGTCAGTATATGAAAATACTAGCATGGCACCGTCGGTGGAACTTAGGCAGGTTGGGCGGATGTGATCAAACTTCTGATGCGCTTTCTCTCCAGCATCCCATAATTCCAGCTGTGCAACTGCTACCAGTCCTGACCTCTCTAGCTGGCAACACAAACCAAACAGATTTTTGAATAATAATAATTATAAGATATAACATAACAAAAAATAAGTTCCTTCAATGATTCATTCATTCTCAGCTAAAATAATTACAATAATAGCCTTAACTTAACCCGACATCTGAACTTCTTGCCGAAGTCCTCCGGCAAGAAGTCGAAACATTACATTGGCTCTCAAACATGAGAAACTGCCACTATGAAGTAAATTTGTACTATTCTGTCTACCCATGTCAGTCACTAATGTATAAAATCTATAGTAATGGAAGTTCTACTTACTATGTGTTGGAGTTTTGAAAAAGTACAAGGAGGAATGAATGTTTGCTGGCTCAGTTATACTTTTGTTGGGTGTGGCAATTAAACGGGATGGAACCTGATAATTAGGGCAATGACTTGTGATATCTGGTGATATTCTACCCTGAATTCCTTGAGCTACAACAGTACATGGCTCGGGTATTTAAAAACAAACAAACAAACAGAACAACTCAGATGTCATTATTTATGAAATAGTGTCTAAAAGCCTGTAATACTCTATCATGTCATCCAAACACAGAACTGTCAGCTTATATATCTAATCACTGGGATGTGCGGGAGCACTTAATTATTCTGGCATTTGATTAACTGATTACAGCAACAAAATTGTTAATTCACGTTCACGCACTTCAGTGTCCATTTACTACACATGATAATTGAACTACCTTGACCGGCCAGAATATAATATGTGTTTGAATTCCTGCCGTTTCTTGATGATGACCCTTATTGATATCTATAAAATATAGTATTCGATATCCAATTTACTGAATAAAATTTATTGTAGATAGCTACTTCTATACCTCGTCCAGCTAGCTTGTCGGCAGTACTGGTCTTGCCTACTCCAGCCTTGCCTGCCAGATATAATTTCTTTGATATCATCAACCCATTGCTACTAAACTCATTGTTATATGGACTTTCCAGCAATCCTGTAGGTGATGAAAGCAAGTTTATAACAAATAGTTAGCTAATAACAGTAGCAACCAAGAATTTAGCACGCTCACCAAACGTCTTTCTTCTGTTGTAGCGGACTAATGCGTTGACGTAGTGCTTCGCTTCTGGTGTACGCTGCCAGTTGCGCACTATATTGAGAGTTCCAACGTATTCATAGGTACTACCTTCACTTGATTGCTGCATCGTATTCCACACTACTACAGTTCTGGACACATTGGAACCACACCCATTTACTAATCAAGTTTCCACCTACCTACCTCAAAAACGGGGGGCAGCGTGAGGTCGGAATTTTTGCCCTGGGGGCCGGACCAAGACTTCATTTTAGCAGAGCGGCTGAAGAGAACCTCAACCGACTTGTACCAGCGCTGCTGGTGTACGGTTGGTGTGAAATGGCCTCTGCCTATCTAAAAGCTTCAGCTAAAAAGATTCCCTTCCGGGTTCTGAGCGCCACCAGTAGTGAAGATGACCATCCTGCGGGAGAGTTGGAGGTGAGGCCGTCCTCGGTTGCTATGGAGTTTGTTTATCATGAATAACTTTTCCACAGACTGGTGGTCCCTTTACCAGTGGTTGGAAGTCTTGCAGGTAACATAGATAAATGCATAGTTTGTCACATATGGTGCTATAATAGTGGTTGAGTTTAGTTGTGACAATTCTGGACTTGCTATAAAAACTTGGTGTACTTCACTTGTAAGAAAACTTGATTGACCCTGGATATGCTATATTAAATAATTGCTTCTTTCTAGCTAGACACTCTAGCTTCACCGATGATGTTATATTTAGAATAATTTTTTTTACTTTTTTGTCCTCAGGTTTTGTTTGTATCCTCAAGAAATCATCATTCAGTTAGAGCAAACAGTTCGTGTTCGAATGATTCAGCTATTATCACACAGCTCGATGATTAGCTCTAAAGTTGAACTCTTTGCTGCAACCAAGTATGAACAGAATGACCAGTCCACTTTCTCTAGGCTGGGATATGTTTCATTCTCTGACAATGTGGCTACTGAATATAAAGTCAGTTAACAACTTCTGTCCATAGTTATTTCATTTTCATTGGAATGTTTTGTTATAGACAAGGGAACTGAAATCTGTGTATGTGGATTGCTATGGAACATTCATTAAGCTAGTTTTGCATTGCAATCATATTAACAAATGGAATTTATATAACCAAGTTAGTTTATACCTTTTATCAGCTTACATTTAATTAGTTGCACTCTACTCTGATATTAGGTAGGAGTAATAGCAATTAATATACTGGCAGATGAGCCGAGGACAAAATATGAAATAGTGCCACGTAGCGAATCTGAGGTAATGTATAAATTAGGCTGTAATATTATACTAAGCAATAGATTGAGTATTTGTAACCAATTTGTTCACCTAAAGAAATCTTAGTCCTAGAATTATAAGTTCAACATTATTTTTCTTATTTTGTCTTAGGAAACAGAATTAATAAGTTTGAGCAGTCCACATGAATTTGATATTGGCTTAGATATCAATGACCAAAATCTAAAAGTTCTGCTTAACAAGTGAGAAAAATTAGATTTAAAATGGCACCAGTGTTCATTTGGTAGTTATATTATGTTCCTAGGCCAGTAGTTGTGTCACATACAGATGATATTAGATTCACCATGACACACGTAAGTTGAATATAGTTCATATGTAAAAGATAATTTATAGATACTAACAATGGATAATATGGAATTTTGTGTTAGCAAAGTATCAGTAATCTATTTGGCTAAATATTAAAATTGTAATTTTTTTGCAACATTGATGTGCTTAGGACCCTATAACAGCTGAGCTTATGCGAAAGTTAGATTATAAAATGAAAAGTGCTGCAAATGGTAAGAATGAAGAAGTACTATTTTATATCAGTCAATGGAGTAAAGATTTTATTTAGCTGAAAATTATGAGGTAGCCAAACGGTTGCAGAGTGTACTAAAGGAACTCTCCATCATGAGTACATCCCTCTGTCAGTATGAGATAGAAAAGAGGGAAGCAGTTACAAAGGAAGATTATGATTCTGCAAAGGAAATTAAGGTCAGTTTAAGGAACATCAATATGTATGTAATAGTGATAATGATGTTATAAAGGTGTGTTGAAATTTTTTTCTAGCTTATATCAAGCCATATACTACTTATAATGTAATAGAGTATATTCACCTGTCAGATTATTTTGTAATAGTAGTTATTTTCCAGTAAATATCCTGTCAAGTTTGTGCCTACATTCACTTGATGTCTAATTAAAAGAGGTTTTTTTTTAGCTTGAATTGTCTTTTGTGACTTCATCCTCTGCAGTTGCTGAGGTTTTCATCAGAGTGATTCTAGTTTCGGGTATCATAATTATTCATTAAAATATTCTGGATTTTTTCCATCTAATTTTTTTGAGATTCATTTACACGGATTGAATTGTCGTATAGTTGTACAAAGAATTAAACAATGCTAGTAAAAAGCTACAATTTTTTTACTAGATCAAAATGGATCTGGCTCGAGATGGTCTTTATCATAGGGTTGGAATTGACACGATTATGGATGAAATTCGTCGGGAAGAGCGAAGAGAAGGAGAGAAATCGAAAAACTTATCAAAGACTGAAAGATCTGAACTCTCTCCATCAGTTGGGATTAGCAGAGAGCAATCATATATGAACTTAATAACACCTGAAACGTCATTTGGGCATACAGGTATATACGAGTACTTAAAAAGTATGCAATATCTTCCTTGATTTCATTAACATGAACTGATATTTTTTTAGACCCAGAAAGTTTCGATGAAGAGGACAACAGTAGCAACAGCAAGATGATGAAGTCTCCAAAGGTGGATGCTATGTTAACTGATGATAACTGTTCTCATTCAGTTGACGCCTCTGTGGTAGAGCAGCTCTTAAGAAAAGAACAAAATGTTACTGGTGTTGTATCAGATGGCATTATAACCAGTGATGTAGATGCAGTTGAGGAAATACGTGATGTGATTGTCCCAGTGAATCTTCAGCAAGGGTATGCAGGGCATCATAGGACAACTGCTTCATTCTTATAATTATTTATATTCTTTGTGATTGCAGTTCTGTGGAAGTAGAAGGTTCATCTATTCCAATGTGAGTCATCTTTTTTGACTACTCTTAATATTAGAGTTTGGAGCAAGTGTTTATTACATTTGCTTTTTGATTTCTTTTTGCCTAATTTGTAGGTGTTTCCACTATTTCTCAAGTGGTCATGCCGAAAAAGGGTGTGGTTAAAGTGGGATCAAAATGAAAGTTTTTTTTTGAATTTTTGTTGGCCTATTCTTGCTTAGTGCGACAGTATTTTTTACTTCATAACACTATATCTACAATTTTAGAACCAAGAAACTTCAAAACAGGATTTCTTTATTTTTCCTAGTGACAGAAAGTTAAAACTCTTGTTAGCTCCACCAGTAGGTATAAATTGTTTACCTAAATGTTTTCCTAATTTATTACATGGAATAAACTGTTTATACTTTCATCAGCAATAGCGCCATATGGCTCACCCTGCTTTCGGTTTGCCTTTCTCTATTTTCAAACAATCGATTGTCCAATACAACATTCCCATTTTTGTTTATACATTTCTATGATGCAGTAAATCCTGTAAAAAAGATGAAAGTGATAGCACCAATACTTTGATTTTTAGAATAAAAAAAAACTATAGCCGAGGCTATGCTCAACTTTGAATGTTAGTCTTCCCAAATTTTTTTAAAGTACAGGGTTTTATGAATTCCTCTTGTTGCTGAAGGTAATTGCAGAAATAGTTAAAAAAATTCATGTTACAAAATTGTTGTCACAAACTTGCTGATGAAAGGGTTAAGCTAGGTCAGCTCATATGTACTCAAGCATTACCACTAGTATGCACGTATGTTACAACACAAGCAAATAAAAATAACATACTTATCATATTACTTGTTGAGGTATATTTATTTATAGATTGCTTGGCAGTTCTGGGGAGGAAGTGGCCAAAACAAAGCAGCAATGGAGTGAACCAGCTAGTACAAGTACAGATAACATTGCTGCTGTTTTTGGTGCTGAATTGGTAAGAATTGCTTTTAAAGTACATTTAATGACACTGCAGTTTAATAGAATAGCAAAACAATTGTTAATATTCATTCTCATAGGAAAGGAATAAGGCTTCTTTTTTCCCCTTTAACATAATATCGATACATAAAGCACTAAAGGGCCAAAATTTTTTCATTTAAAATGTCCAATTGGACTTGCATTGCTGATATTATTATCCAATCATTATCTTAGCCATTACTGCTCTGAATAATGTACAAGTAGTTTTTCATAAAACAAGAAAAAGACAACTGGATACTCCCATCTCAGTGAAATAGATTTACAGGACCATATTTTATGGGCTTACGTAAAGTGGGGACATTGATTGTATTAGAATTTCCAAATCATTTATCTTCCTTAGACAATCTAGTTAACGTTCATGATTATTAAAACAACAAATAGAGCATAGAGTTTCCATTTATAACACACGTATACAGTACAGTATTATTATTATTGTTTTTTGCTGTTGAGGTCTCTAAGATGTACTCTAAGGATCATTCTGAAAGAAAGAAGATGATAGAATCAGTAATGGACATTCTAAAATCTTTCCCAAAGGATGGTTTTCCATCCTCATCACAGTCTATTGAGCTTCAGCTGAGTAAACTTGTTTCTGCCACAACACAAGTGATAGCTAAAGGCCTCCAGGAGAAAACATTCACAGTAAGTATGGAGAGTGACTTATTTATCAGCTTTGAAGAAAATTATTTGGTTACATCCTTAAAAGTTCATTGTTTTTGTGGACATTCTTAGGTCAAAATAACTTTCTATAATGACTTCTTTGCTGGGCTGGCTTGCTTGTTACATTATGCTATTTAAGTCAAACTCATCACTTGTATGCATGTACTTAGTCTTGGATTTTGGGTATTTTGGTTATCTAAAGTGTTCAAGGTACTTGTCACTGTTCAGGTCTAGCAACCTGAACAAGTAGGAACAATAAACTAGCATGTGCTATCAACTTATTATCATCTGATCATATTCATAATCCTTCCAGAACCACTGTATTCTTTTTCACGTCATCCCCTATATATGCATTGTGAATTGTCAGCCAATATTAGTCCATCATAAGTCAAGCTCAGTGAATGCAGACGGCGTCACCAGCTAGTGGCTTGTTGCTGTGGTTGAGTCCTACCATGCCAGCATAGTATCCAGTTGCTCGCCACACACTAGACGTGGGGCGTCAACTTGTTGAAGCTGGGCATAGCTTATGGTGGGCTCTGGTCCTTTGATCCTCCAGCTGAGGGATTTACGACCCCTAGACAGTCACCACCGTAGGCAAATATTTAGGTGTCATTGTTAAATGAACCAATAGTTTCCATCATCGGATGTATGCACAGTGTTACCAATAGTTCTTAAGAAATGAAAAGCAAATATTAAAGTTTGTATGGCCATGTGTGAGACACATGGCCATTCAGTTGAGGCTGGAAATCCAGTTAAAAGTTGTTTTTCTTATTGACACTTCATAAACTAAATGTTGACATTTTAATAATGTAATAGCCCCGCTTATTAAGCAAGTGTACTATATCTGTATCATGTAAGATTCTACAATGCACAGAGTCTGTTACACGAATGTTAGTAGTGGAAATATTTAAACCAAAATGTACTGTAGACAATATTTGTGAAAATTATATGTTAGCAAGAGTGAGCCAAAATAATTAAGCCTTTTATCTTTACAACCTTAATTTCTGGTGTTGTATTTCTGCTTTAAAATCTTCATCTTTTTTTTTTCCCATAGATGTTTGCAGTTGCTCAGGAACTGTTTATGTATATAATAGAAGACTTTGCCTCTGAACATGGGTAAAATAAACAAGGACATATAATTAAGTGGAATTTGTAAATTTGTATCGACTAAAATTGATGCCTTCATTGGCTTCTGGAGAGTAATTCACAAATCAATAGATTCTTGTTCAATGTCATTTTTGGAACGTCTTTCACTGGATTCAAACAATGTCTTTAATGAAAACTAATTTTGTTTTTTTGTCTCCTGCAATAGTTGAATGGTAGCATTTAATATAGTCTGCTACATTACGTGAGATTACTCTCTTTAATTTTTTTAAGAACTATTCAGTTACAATTTTTGTTTCCAAACACGCATATCAATCATGTTGTCAATTCATTTTCCAGTTGTCCTAATCAATTGAAAGAAATTTTTCACAAATATTTACATTCTATTTTCACCCTATTATATTTAGCTAAAAGTAATGTGATTGGACTAAAATCTAAAATTATACTCTTATTTTATTTGTAATTTTTGAAATATTTGTAATGCAGGTTAACTAAAGAAGAATATGATACTATTTTAAGGACTGTAAGTTAGAATGCATTTTGCTTTGTTGTGTGCTCTTCATGTAGAGGGGCTTTGATTTCATTTTAACCATCATAGTAAATAAATTACTGCAGTGGGATTTGATATAGTATGTAAATCTCAGTTTAGCTGTCTGATTGGTTCAGTTAACCATAACCTTAAAATTAGATCTATGGTCATATTGTACATATCATGAAACTTTATAAATTTATGCTGATCTGGTTAGTAGTCTATAATAGTAACCAAAACATTTCAGTTGATTACTTAACCATTTCACTGGTATATTTATGACAAGTTTGGTAACATGAAAATGTATGAATATACGAACATTTCTTTCTTTCTGTAAAGATATTTAGTGAGACGAAAATAAAGCAAGTTGAGACAAAACGATCTATTATTACACAAAAAGGTAGTTTACTAAGTTTAGTCTAATAGTGAGAGCTAAAAATTTGGACTGAGGAGGTTACTATTGGTACAAAATCAAGCTCAATTTCAGATGCTCAAAAGTAAGCATTCCCAGCAGCCATATTTTAAAAAAATTCTAATGTACAGATTTTATTTTACTATTTCATGAAAGCCTACATTTGATCAATGTATGAAACAAAATAAAAATGAGAATATTATGTTGGATAATCAGTATGCAAATAAAATAGTGGAGAAGTGGTGAAGTCCACCACATTACCAGAACAGCAGTGTATTAACTATATTCATAGCTAGCCAAGTATTAACATTCCTATTAATGCACACATTACATCATCTTTAGTTTTGTACCATATGACCTCATGGCGCATGCGTGGTAGGTTTTCTATATTATGGCTTGCCACGTGTGCCCATTTCAAGTTGTCGTTCATAGCCTTAACCCTTTAGCCATAATCCTGAGTAAGTTTTGAAACCCTTCACGTAGGGAGATTGGAAGCTTTGAACAGCTTTGGGGATAGCTAGACAACTCTGGTGGCAGTCTACTCTGGTCTGTCTTTCACACTACACCACATGGTGACTGAATGCAGTGTACTTTACGGTGTGTTTTTTTCCATGAATGAGAAATTAATGTGATATTCAATCTTCATACTGTATGTTCTGAAACTGTAATATTTCTACTCTTTTCTACATGTATTACCCTTAGTAAGCTTTAGCTTACTTTTTGTTTGTGCCTTACAGTGTGAAGAGGGCATAATTTTATGTATATTGTATTCTGAATTATAGTTGCTATAAATAGAGTACACAGAATGCTTCAATGGCTGACAGACAAGTGACAAATTTTGTGTCCTATTTGGTCCAAATTATATAATTTGTTTTACTGCATGTCTGCAGGTACTTCCCATATTAATTGTAGTTGCTGGAGACACTGTAAGGAATTCATCTTCATCCGTAGTTCCTGTAAAATAATATTTTTTTCCTCATAGAATGTTAGATTGAGTACTGCAGCCATACAGACTGTCAAGGAACTTAGCAGGCAAAAGAATATCAAAGTCAGTTGAATTTGCAAAAAAGAATTCTAAGTGTGTTAGAATTAAGAATGACATGACGTAATTTTATATTTTACTAAGCTGGAGTTATTGAGAGATGTTAAATAAAATTATGTATATCTGAAGATGAATTAGAATAATTCATTTTATATTTCCTTTTGTTGTTTCAGTAGTAAGTAAGTTTGATAAAGGTTTTGAACATTTTATGGTGTAATCAATTAATTGTCTCTACCAAATTGTTCAACAAAGCGAGCGAAGGGAGTGAAGCTGTATACTAGTGAGTTTGGGATATATGGTTCTATGTCTTCAATTCAATTTGTGTAGGCATATGTGTACACTTTTTTTCCGTAGGTGTATGTGTACCCTTCTTTTCTAATAATGCTCCCGCACGTGTTACAAACTTCCTTAGTAACATTTTATTGCATGACATTTGTTGAACACAACAGAAATGATCAGCAGAAAAGAAATAGTTAGGGAGGTTAAAAATGCCAGAAAACAGGCTCACACTGATCTCCCCCAAACAGCAGAAAGCTTGAAGAAGAAAAAAATGATGAAGACTGAGCTTGAAGAAGAGCTAAACAGCTGCTACTATAGATATTAGCAGGGGTATGGGGAACCCCTAGTGAGTATTACGCCAACTTTACACAAAGAGTTACCAACAAACTAATTCAGTGAAGATATCTAGCATGGAATAAACCACTTATCACACTTGTCAGAGTGATATGGCTAGATGTTTCACTCTCAGGCTTTATTTTCACTCGCCTCTGGCTCGTGAAAATAAATTAGCCTGCTCGTGAAATATTTCACCATATCACACTCTGACTCATGTAATAAGTACTACAGTGGTCCCTCTCTTGAGAGACCACCCTAAAGAGATTTAGCTGTCATCCATTGTAATTTTCAATAGTTAATACTGATTTTCTGTTAATTGCTAATGTTAACCAAATGAATTCTTAAATAATATAACAAATTGGTAATTAATGGTACAATACTTCTCTGGCATAACTAAGAGTATAATTTTCTGTCCCCCCTGACGAAAGTCCACTCCTCTTGAAAGACCGCATTTAATCTGTACCATATCTGCTTCAGCAGTAGTGCTGATATTGGAGTACTCTCCTGCTGTCACTCGCTGACCACAGCAAGCATTTGTCAAGCATATCATATATAATAGCCTATAATTCAGTTAAAGTTGCTGCTCTGGTCTGGACTGGAGCTAAGCTCAGACAATTGTAACTACAGATCAGCTGTAATGAAGTTTATCATAGCTAACCAGTACAACTTACCACCCACAGAGCAGCCTCAGTAGTGCTAGACCTAGATTGGGAGATGAAGACAGCAGTTTGGACCACTACAGTACATGTAATTGGGTAAGCTTTAATTGATTTCTCTGGCCTTGTGGCCCGGATAAGCGAGGGTCTACTGTACTTGCTTGCAAATATTGCTGATGTCAGCAAATGGTCGCTAATTTAAGCCTCTACTCCGGTCGTTGGTCGCTGGACAGAGGTGAGAAAGACTGCAGACGCTGCCGGTGCAGGTAAAACTGGTCTTATAAATGGAGTGGTCGTTGGTCAGAGGGGTCTCTCAAGAGAGGAACCACTGTATATATATTATTATTTTCTCTCAAATTATTTTTCCCTAATATGTAGCTATAAAATTTTTCCTTAGGAGCTCCACATCATTGGTCCGGTACTGATAAAACCAATCCAAAAGGTGGTAAGTTGCTAGTAAACCACAATTCTAACATTATACATGTTCATTTTGTAGAATGTGACAGGACATCGTATAGTAGGAAGATTGGTATTGCTGCAGAATTTTGTTACTAATCCTGGAGTTCCTTCTGGTAAATTAACTATTGAAAGTATCATGAAGGTATGCATTTCCTTCAATGTTGCTTCTAATAATGTGATTAGTTTTCTCCCCTTTTAGTATGTTATTGAATACATCGATCACCATGCAGCAAATGTGAGAGAAGAAGCAATAAAATTAATAGTCCAACTTTATGAATTGGTAGGTCGAATGAAATGGATGAAATTTAGTGTAATTTTTGAAGGCTCCCTTTATTTATGTCACAAGTACAGTGGATGAAATGTTGCTTGAGTTAATACTGAAATTTATTCTGTAGTTAGAGTGTAACGTGTGCTTTGAATTCTGAAGTAAAAATTTCTAACTTGATTACTTCTGCTGCTAATGTAGAATTCTTGGGAATGACTCTGTGATCAAATTAAAGCCAAAATATCATTCTCTCTGTGTATATACATTTTTCTAGAATGGACCAAAAGTCAAGTCTTTGTTACCTGAAGAAGGTGATGGTGCTTCAAGTAAGATAGTGATTAAAGGACTGCTAGAAAAATTTGACCAAGTAGATGGGCAGAGAGATAAGAGGAGGCGATCTCTCATTATATCTGTATGTTCCTAATAGGATCCAAGGAAAGATAATTGATATGTTAAAACTAAAATATTTGAATTTCAGTAGATTTAGCAGAGCGACTTGGACACTATGGGGTGGTTATTAGAAAATTTATCTTAACTTGCTTTAGAAATTTATTTCTTCATACAAAATAAAATATTGTTACCAAGCTGTGTATAAAAGGCTTTGGTGGTAGCTAATATGTAATTGCAGCAGATTCAAATACTACTATTCTAAAGAAGCCAGAGTTTATTTCAAGAGAGGTAAAGGTGGGGGGCATTTTCCCTCTTCAATATAGTTTACCCCCTCCTCCCTTGGAGATTTGTTAGAAAGAAAGCATTTTAACCAATTGTAATCAATACTTAGAAAATATGAATACACATCATTGTTACTGACAGGAAAGCATACTATTATAATAGATGAAACTTTCTTTGTGAACGATAACTCCATCCCAGTCTAAAGAAGACTGACACTGGAATTTTTTATTGGAGTAATAAAGTCTTGTCTTGTGTGAACCTCACTGGATATCATTACTCTATCAACCACTGTTTTTGTTTGAAGTCAGTGGAAAGGGAACAAAATACACTTCTTTTTGCATCCTCTTTTTTTTTACTGTCTTTTACACTGTTTGAAATGGTAACTAGTTAAACTACAGTAACTCTTGGAATTATCGCTAGATAACAGCCCTCTACCTTGGGTTTCACCTTTTCGCCCTCGGGATTGGGACAGTGTTATCATTGATAATTCTTTGAACCCATGGTGGTTTGACTACTACATAATTCTTCATGGTTTTTGGTTCCAAATATCAATAATTGTAAGTCAATATTAAATGTTCTGGTGACTTTAAAGCAATATGCAATTGTAATTAATAACTTTGATTGAATAACCTATTTCTTTATCTAAATTTTAATAGGTTCATTTGTAAGAAATTACTTCTTTCTATGGAAACATGGTAGTCACAGGCAGTGTAAGGCAGACTGTGGCAAATGCATAAAGATTAGGATACATAACTTTGTACTGTCTCTTTTTCTGCTAAATTATGAATTTGGTGATGAATCTATGTTGGTTGTGCTATGAAAAGTGTAATGAAATGAAAAACACATTGATTATTTAGAACTATTGCTTTTATTTTAGAGGAAGGTAAAAGAATTCCATGAAGGTATTAGCAAGGTAAGTATTTGTATTTAAAATAATACCCAAGTAGTATGTAGTCATGAGCAAGTGAGAAATGTATAGGAAAGAGTCAGGCTGTAACTAGGGAAATTACCTGCCTGAATAATATGATGAATAATAATTGCTTCTATTTATCCCAAAATAAAAATGTGCAAGAATGGTGCTATTTAACTGACAAATCTTGAAGGCTGTTTTCAGTTAATTGTCTAAATTTCTTTCATCATTTCAAATTCTACTGACGCCTACTGTAGTTCAAGAAACCCCCTTCCCCACCTCCCTCCCCCTCCCCCCTCACTGAGTCCATTGGTTTCCATCTTAGGCATTTTAATTGCAAAAATGAAGCATTTTTTTGTGTTATCAGAACTTCTCACACTATTTAACTAATAACCTTCTTAGTTAACAATGTTTTTACATCATATTATACAATATTTGAAAAAATATTTATGATCACTGAAATATAAAGGTAGTTCCATCAAAAGACTATTTACCAGTGGTGTGCTTCAATAGAGCTGCCTTATCATCATAAAATATATAAAAGTACTGCATACTCTTTACAACATTTTCTTGAAAAATTCTGCAGAAGTAGTAATAAATGGAAAAAAGCAGTATATTATTATAAATGAAGAAAGAGCTAATCAAATATTACTCACAATTTATGGCAGCATAAAACTATAATTATCAAGTTCTGACCCTTCATAAAAACTAGATTAAAACTGTGTCAGGGTCTAAAGAAACGCAGAGGCAAAATATAATAAATACTGGTGGCTAAGGCCAGGGGTCCTGGGTTTGATTCCCCAGTGACAACTAAGATTTTTTTCACATTTTGCCTTTGCTTCTCTTTAGACCCCTTTAAGTAAGAAAGTTTCAATCTAGCATAAGACTACCTGTACTGCATGCCATGTGATGAAACACAAAGTCCACATATTATTTCACACTCCTATGTATTGTAACACAGAAGTTCACATATTATTTCACACTCCTATGTATTGTTTACTTTCATAGGCTCAAATTACAAGCCAGCCAGATCAACTGCAAGGAAAAACTCAAAACCTATCTATTAATAAGCCTACCCTTAAGTCTACAAGTTATGTTGCTGATACTTTGAACAAGTAAGATTATTGCTCTATTTTTGAGTCATTAAATGAATGCAGTTATTAAAGTATTGTTAGTTGTAATTGAATACACTTTAGTAGCAAAACAGTATTGCTTCACCTTTCCATTAGTTCTATTTGTAACATATTGTTATTGTGAACCAGATTGTAATTGGTCAATGGAAAAGGTTGCCAGCAGTTGTGTGTGAAAAAGGGGTTAGTGAGCATGTATTGTACTGTGCAGAATAAGGGACTCTCAGTGTGTTGGTCTTTAATTCAATCACCAGTGACTTATAAATACATGGTGAGCATGAGTTTTCTCTTTGGGTCTGTTTGGGGCTTTTGGCTTAAAAAACTGAAAACATTAACTTTGTATGTTTATATCTATGCTTATAGAACATGCATGTTTTGTGGCTTGAAGAAGGAGGAGTTTAAAACCCAATCGAAAATGAATGCTCATTATTCTAAAGAATGTCCAATGCTTTATTCTTGTCCTCATTGTAGTCAGGTATGTACATTTATAGAAACCACAGAATGATCTATACTTCAGGAAAGCAAGTGTGAGGAAGTCTCAGTTTTGTCTTTTTTTTATTTTATTTTTTATTAATTGCGGTAACATAACTGTCCAGCTTTGCTGTCAACTGTGCACGGGTGCTTTTAGGGAGTCCTATAGTTTGTGATCAAGCAAAGTAAGTGAGACACTCTCAGGGGTAATGTAATAGGGACTGTAATAAGAGTAAAAAAAAATACTGCAGTACCTTTAAATGGCAAGTGCACTTTGACTTCAGCGTGCTGCTCTAGAGTGTGATGCTAAACACTATATTGGGGTAAAGAAACTAGCAGTGAGAAACAAAAAAATTAAGCTAACAGGTGTAACTCAAAGCTCTCTTTGTTTAGCCTATTAATCCTTGAAATATAGCTGGGCATTCTTGCTCACCCTGTGTGCTGAAGCACACCAATAGTCATATGGTCAAATTAATCTTTACTAGCTGAAAAAAATAGTATTTATGACAGAATCTGGGAGATAGGGAGACGCAAACCTCCAGAGTATCAAATGAAAGGGGGGGGGGGGGGGGGGGGGGGGGAGGGGGAAGGGGAGAAGCCAATTTTTCGCACTATTGAGTGTACCAGTGACTACAAACACAAAAGGCTAGCATGACTATTCAACCACAAGGAGGGGTCCCTCCAGTGAAAATTCAAATTACAATAAATTACAAGATGTAAAAAACATCCCAAGGAATTTTTCTATTGTCTCATGGGACAATTTATGCCATTACTGGATAGCACTATTTATTTTAGGTTATCGAAGTATCTTCTGTCAAGACACATCTATTGAAGGATTGCATAGTTTGTGATGAATTCATAGTGTGTACTACTTGTGAAGAAGCCATACATAGAGATAACTTCAAAGACCATCTGAGGAGCTGTGTAAATACTCCAATGAAGGGAACTGACCACTGTCCCCTGTGCCACATGAATATTCGTGCTGATGAGAAAGTAAGTTGGCAGTGATGTAGGTCTAGTTTAATCGCTCTTTTGTATGCACTATAGCTGTATCTACTCCTTGTTTAGATGCCTCTTGTATTAAGTTTGTTGTGATCTATAAAATTTGAGAGAAATCTTATATCTTAGCATAAAGTGTTACATTGGCAAGTGCTTAACTCAAATTTGCATAGAGATGCACCAATAGTATCTATATTACTATGTTCAGATGTTTGTACTACAGTAACTGCCAATGCTCATATCAGTGCACAGTTGTGTGAACATTGGTGAAAGTTAAGAGGTGATGGAAGAGGGTAGGCTGGGGCAGCCATGACCTCCCTACTTTTTGGACTGAGTATTTTCTAATACCCCCCAAATAGCTATTTATTATTGTTTGTAACTATTTAAAGTGTTATATTATCTGCCACACCCTACTCTGATCTGATAACTATAGCCTGGCCTTCCCACTTTCAAACTGCTTATGTCATCTAAGAATTTAGCCAATATCTTACTCATAGTTTCGTTAGTGTCTTGCCTATATATATTATATTATATATATATATATATATATATATATATAAATCTCTACTATCAAAGGGTTGGAAAAAACACTTGATGGGGGATCAAGGTTCTCCTCCAACTTGTAACAGTCGACGACACGCTAAATTGTCTTCAGATGTGGACATTTAAATCATATTAATCATTTGGAAGACATTATGAACGTGTGTTATGATATATACTGATGTACACTTTACTGGTACTTATGATTTCAACATGATTCTGTAAGTGTATTATCTATCATTAGAATGCTAGCTTGCAAAAGGTATATATTGCAACATCTCTGACCTTCAACATACATTTACAGCTGCATACCAAAGTGAAAGTTGCTGAATTGCAACATTCTTCTCTCATCAAAGTTGCATCAATGAAATTCTTAGTATATTTAGGGTTAGCAAAGCCACTGTATATGTGCTGCCACTAGCATTTGTGAAAAGTTGATTCAAGAGAAAAATTGGTGGTTGTGGCACTGCCATGCTTCTGTTCTGGCTCATATATACTATCATAGTGGCTGGATTGTTCTTTATCTTTCCTCTTCAAAATGCCCTAGGGTATTTAGGTTATTTTATATTGATCTTCATTGCTATTCAAAATAAACAGAGAGAAGATGAAGAGCGTATGCCAACGTTAGTAATTTCAAATTATATTACTTCAATGTCTGTCTGTCTGTCTGTCTGTCTGTCTGCCTGTCTGTCTGTCTGTCTGGTCTGCCTGCCTGCCTGCCTGTCTGCCTGTTTGTCTGTCTGTCTGTCTGTCTGTATCAGGTTCAGTTCTTAATAATACTTTCTCATTAGCTCATTGTAACGGCAATTCAATAAAAGTATTAATTTTAATATTTTGGCATGTACAAGTTTATTCTTACCAAGTAATATTTAAATGCTAACTATCAATTTACAGGTGTTGAGTGGACGGAGAATTACGGGACATTATATAACTTGAAATAGTTAATGGTTCTATTTCAGTACTATATGAAAAGACAAAAACAAAAACTACATATTTTGTGTCTAAAGAATTTGTAGCATTGAGAAAAAAATTATTCAATGATTACTTTTTTTGCAGTAAGTTCGGATTCATTTTATGAGAATCATCCAAATAAGAATACCACTGAAATTTGGGATACATAATTAGGAGAAGGGAAAAGGGAGGACCTGAAACAATTTTAGTACCTACAAATACTCCAACTTGTGTTAATATAAGGATGAAATGTTAGCTCTTTTGGTACTAAGGAGCTCTATTTGGAGGGTCTGAATGCTAATCTGATGCAATACTTTGTGAGCGTAGTGAGAGATAAATTTACTGTGCAAACATTGGTTAAACAAATTTTGGCTCTGTAGTGTTTACTTTTAATCATAGTTATATCTCAGGTTAGTCTGGCGCAGCCAGACCCTTTTCCTAACTGCTCCGTGTAGCAGTTAGGTAAAGGGTCTGGCTGCGCCAGACTAATCTCGGGTTTGGTAAAGTCTTAATTTTTTGACAAAGCCATAGTAAAAACTATTTCTCTGTCAGGACTATCAAACTCTCAAAATGGGGACATACAGGGGCAAGGAGTGGCTCGAATTGCTATTTTATGCTGTATAGCAATAGAAAGTTGTTGATTGAGGACGGTTCAGCTCCCCTTGTCTTGCAAGCCAGACCCTTTACCCAACCACTTCAATTGGGTAAAGGGTCTGGCCTTGAGAGAATACTCCCCCACTTTTAATTTGCTGTCTCCTCCTGTGATAGACATTGGTTTAGCCCACCAATAGCCAGCTCAAACTTACATTTAGCACATTTACTTCTGCACTAAGAGCTAATTCTCAGAATGTGAGTCTAGGTCCTTTGAATGCTCCTTGTTTAGTTGTTGCCCAATGGAGGGCCACTTACAAGGTACATAATTTATTCAAATTCTGCGATTTTAATATTGACTGGGGCATATATCAGTTTACCACAATGCTTCAACACACACTGTACTAATCCATTGATTATGTGTGATGTGGAATATGAAGTGGGGCACTAGAACTTGTACATTATGGCTTTGTAATTAATGTTTGCGTTTCACTATGAAGGTAATTATTATCTTGGTGGTCACATTTTACTTTAGGTACTATATATGCCACACTGCATATGCCACATTGCAGATGCTGCACCGCTTAGTGCTGCACCACGCAGACTACCGCACAGACTACTACATGATTTGTATGCGTCTTAGAGTTTGTTAAAATGAATCCAAATTTATGGACTATTCAGTGATGGTTGGTTATTACAAATATAATTGAGTAGAGGGGCGGATCCTTTGCCAATGATGGGGAGAGCCCAAATATATTTAGGTCAAAATTTATGAAATTTAATATAATATGTAAACGATTTGGACATTTATTTATCAACAAAGAGCATAAATTAGAATACAGTTGTCTTATAAACATAATTGCCATCTTGGTTCCTTTGTAAATCAAAAGTTTTCAATAACTTGGTTTGGAGGGGGGGGAGGGGGCTGGCCCTCTCACCTCCCAAGATGGGAAGAGACCAGCTGGGTGGACTGGTGGGGCTGGTAGGAGACAGAGGAAGAAAAGTCAGATGGAAAGTTGCCAAAGTGGGGCTTGAACTCACAACCTACAGGCTCTGAGCCACAGACACAACCACTACGCCACACAGCCACAAACACACACATAATAATTTATTAATTTTTTTAATGAAGATAAAACAGTTGGATTAAAACTGATTTGTGTTAGGCTTCTTTGTTTAGATATCACCAGTAGATTTAACTGTTAACCAGACCTATAGAACTGCAATTTCTTAACACAGAAGTGCTATGCTATGGAGGATTGTGTGGAGAAAATGCATAGATTTACCCACCATTCTTAGCGCATTTACTGCAGACAGGTGCGTGTGGGTCACTAAATTTAGAAGTCCTTAATTATATTTGCTGGGGTGAAAGTTCAAAACCTTTTCTCGTGAAACAGCAATGGTGAAGATGTGGAACTTCAAAAGTGCCCACACCATTTGATGTGAGGAAAGGACTGTTCTCCTGCGAGTTCCCGGTTCCGGGAACTTTGCTTGCACAGCTCATAGTACCTACTTAGGGCATAGGCATTCTGACTCTGCCAGGCGTGCATGTGCATTCTGACTTTGCATTACTGCATTGTGCGTATATGTGTGTATATTATGTGTAGTCAGACAAGAATCGAGAAAATTGTTTTAGTGATGGTTACTATTGCACCTCTACAGTATGATAATGGATGAAACGTTTAGGTTCTAGACTTTCATCCAATAGTCTAATGGTATTTGTGTTGTCCTAAACCATTATTATTAGTTCTAAGCTGTATGGCAACCAAACACTAGAAGGAGTCTTCTTTATCAAGGAAGAGCCGATCTATAGCTGCTAGCCTGTTCATGTCATGGCAGTTGCTCTCTTCACGCTTGTGACAGTAGAATCACGGGGCAAGTCCCTGCATTAGCCTAGCAATATTTATCAAATTCAAATAAGCTAGGATAATGTGTAGACAGCTTAGAATGTGTACTGCATGAGGCTTGTAGGTTCCAACCTGGAAGGGATATGGGCAGATGTCAACCCTCGCTTGTTGCTGCATGACGCTGGTGTCTTTCCTCGCTTTTCTTACAACTAAGAGTGTGCCTTCCTAGAGTATCCATGGCAGCTCACAGACTGCAGTACCCAAACGAAGGCCTACCAGCCACCTTTATTGTGCAGTGTCATCCATCCTCAGGCCCAGAGCTGACACACTGGTAATGCGCATTACAGGTACCTGACTCTTTGGTGAACACTGCAAGAAGTTGGCATGTTCCTGATCATTACTACGAGCCTCATGCAGTCAGATGGTAAGAGACCAGATGGTATGACACTGACCCCTTGGAAATCTGGTTGTCTGCTGGTGTGGGATGCCACTTGCCCTGACACTCTTGCGGCTTCTTACAGAACATATGCAACTAGCATATTGAGGAAGGTTGGCTGCAAAGGAGAGAAAGAGTGTTAAGTATTGGGGCCTTCTCCAGGTCAATTTTTCACACCAGTAGCCATTGAGTCTTTGTGAGCAATTGGTCCAAAGTTGGGATGCAGGATTAGAGGAGAAGTGGGAGAACCGACAGAGTTTTTGATCCAGCGTCTGTCAGTTGCTGTCCAGTGAGGGAACTGTGTAGCAGTGCTAGACCACAGGCTACTCAACTTGTTCATTTTTTAATTTACATATTCATTTATTTTTCCTTTATCTATTTTATTGTTATTATTATTATTATTTTTCATAATTGAATTCAATAATTCTATTATAAAATTATCAGTAATATTAATTTAGTATTAATAGTTAGAGTCTGAATTTGAGTTTGATGAAACGTTGAACAGTTTGCAGATGGTTATAGTAGTATGAATAATGAGCAATATCTTTTGAAAGAGGACAAGAAAAACGTACTCTTTTACACAGGCACTGGATGTACATTCAATGCCTGGCAAAAGGGTACTTTTTTCTTGTCCTTTTTTTTCTCCTTCCCCGTTCTGATCTTGATTGCAATAAAACAAGTTTGTTTCGATGTTGTTTAACTTGTACTTGTGATGTCATGGCAGATACAGTTTGATGATGTCAAAGCTTCCTTGATGTTTTGATCTTTTATCCCCTGGGATTATTCACAAGTAATTCTGTCAACATGAATTGTCTCATGTTTAATCTGTAAATTTAATAATAACAATAACAATAATAATGATAAATAATAATAATAATGATAATTGTATAATAATAACAATAACAATAATAATATAATTAATAACAACAACAACAATAATAATAAAATAATAATAATAATAATAATATAATAATAATAATATATTAATAATAATAATAATATAATAATAATATAATAATAATAATAATAATAATATAATAATAACAACAATAATAATAATTAATTATAATAATAGTAATAATAATGATGATGATATAATTATGTAATAATTTTGGTTTCATTTTTTTGGAGGATTCATGAGACTAAGCAATGCTTCTAACCATGTTTACAATTACTATTACCTAGTTTTTTTGGCTATTTTTATAAGGATATAACTTTTAGTCTATTAAAAATTACCAAATTTTTCAGATAATTAATTAATTACTAAACTCACGGATCTTCATCCTGGACAGGTTGAGGAATTGGATTTTGACGAATAGGATCATGAGCTGTTCTAGGCAGGATCTTGTATATAGGGGAATTAGTGCACAGCACCAGGAAAGGTGTGATTACTAGCGCAGTGAACAATAATCCAGTTACAATAGTTGAAATAAGGCTCGTTGTCGTGTGTTCGCCAGGAATTCCATTTACTTTCAAATCGTACTTGGGCGCTTTAGGTTGTCCTGCAACTAATACAAATTAGTAGCTCTTTATCAACAATTTTAGGTAAACAACAACAACAACAACAACAAACGGTAATACAAAAAGCAACAAAAACAATAAAAACAAAACAAAAATAACAGCAAGAACAAAATACAACAACAACATCGAAAATAAAAGAAAGGCTTACCTAGCATGCCTAACAGAGTTATTGTAATAGTCGAGAGAAGAATCATCTTCATAGTAATGTAATAAAGTATTTTATCCACACCAAATTTCAGAAGTAAAATAATAATCAAAGTATTCAACGCTACGCACGCTATGTACTACCGAAGCGAAATGTAATCATTGCGCATGAACTGATACTAGGATTGAGTCTTAAGAGTTTTGGTACTTTATTTTCTGTCTCCACCTTTTTAATCATCTGTGTTAAGTTTTTCTATGATACAGTTAACTTTATTTATAGCATGGTATGTATTTCTAAAGGGACACAATGAAGAACGGGTATAACTAAAGCTACAACGGTAACAAAAAGGCTCAAGGTCAAAATGAGCAACAGAAATGTGATATAAATTTAATCACACATAGCTATAGCTGCACCAATCAAACAAAAGGTCTCGCACGCCTCACTTTTTTTTTTTGCTTTGGGAATTGGGGAGTAACTAGTTAGGGTTTCAATTTGCTCCCGTTCAGTATGCTAGAGATCTAGATGCATGTAGACCTTTTAACGTTTCTGCGTAGTTACACAACTGACCAACTTCGCGGACTTAACGGCTAAATTATGTTTTTTTGAAGACCATTTCCAGCCCTAAGCGGTTTGGCAGAGGCCTGGCCGAGACTAGGACATAAAATTCACTAGGATTAACTTCTAGCGGTAGCATAATCGGGAAGGAGAAAGATTATTAAATTTATCGGTCAATTTAGTGCTGTCCACCAGTACATACCGCTGCCTCGGTCAGACCGCACGGCTTTGTAATAGTCGGTCACGTGTACCTAAACTCTTTACCGCAGGCTGTTTTGGCAGTAGAATTACATGTTTTATTGGACTAGCGGAGCGAGACTCTTACTAATTCAGCGAAGCGAGCGGAGCTGACTTATTAACGAGTCCGCGATATATATTATATAATATAATATATTTTTGTTATTAAAAAATTTTTTTTTGTTAGGTCTAGGAATTGTTTTTGTTCTTGCGTGGGCGTACATGTGCACATTTTCTCCTACGCGCTTGCGCGGGCTTCTTAGCAACATTTTTGTTTTGTTTACCCGCCGTACGAAGTAGCGATGCCCAGTGAAACAAATTCTGCGAAAGAGAGACAAAACGTTAGAAGCGCTCGGTCAAGAGCTTTGAGGGCGTTAGAAACTCCAGAAGAAAAATTAGTAAGGAGAGAGATAAAAAATGAAAAAGACAGGGCAAGGAGGAAGAGAGCTAAAACGAAACAGAAACAGGTACCAAAGTAAAGAATCTTTCTTTTTGAAAAGCCATTAAATGTTCCTAGCCACACCAAGCATGCATGGAATAGCTGCAATGTTTGTTTTTTTTTTTTTTTTGTGTTTTTTTTTTTTTTTTTGTGTTTTGTTTTTGTGAACAGATGAACAACCCGCCCCGAAAAAAAATGGTTGGTTGGGTGGAGTGGGTTTTGTGGTCTTGTTTTTGTTTTTTTTTTTTTTTTTTTTATTGTTTTTTGTTTGTTTTTTTTTTTGGGTTTTGTTTTTTTTTTGTTTCTTTTTTTTTTTTTTTTTTTTTCACCCCCCCCCCCCCCCCCCCCCCCTCCCCCCCCCCACCCCCCCCCCCCCCCCCCCCCCCCCCCCCCCCCTTTTTTTTGGGTGGTCGACGGTTTTATTATGTCCCCTCCCCCCCCCCCCCCCCCCCCCCACCCCCCCATCCTCCCCCCCCCCCCCTCCCCCCCCCCCCCCACCCCCCCTCCCCCCCCCCCCCCCCCCCCCCCCCCCCCCCCCCTCGTCCCCCCCCCCCCCCCCCCCCCCCCCCCCCCCCCCCCCCCCCCCCCCCCCCCCCCCCCACCCCCACCCCCCCCCACACCCCCCCATCACTCGCTTCGCTATTTTGTGCTGCTATTAGAGCGCATTACTAGTTGGTCTCAATTTGAGATGTGGGTAATGGCAAAGTTCAAAGAGGTCAATGCGTGTCCACCCCCGGAGGCTACTCTAAAACGTAAACATTAGCGCGGGCGCAAGAAATTCGGGTGAAAAGACTTTGAAGTAATGCTAGGAAAAGAAAATAACGGCAGAGTGATACGGAGACACACGGGAGAGACGTCTACAGTTTGGTCTTCTAAAGTTAGCGAGCTCATTAATTTTTTTAGCGGCGGTGGTAAGTTTACTTCGTCGCTGCGCTCTCTTCGTAATAGCTATACGCCTTACTAACAGATTTGTTCTTACTTGAAAATCCAAAGTCTAATAGTCAAGTCACTAAGAGAATACAACGTAATGCTATATCTACTAGAGCTCTGGTATGATAGAGCATTTTGAACGGAGTGTATTTTGGAAAGGCGACTAGTTTAAACGAAAACCGTTAGTTTAGAGAAGATCCTTACCCGTATCGTCCTGGAAATTTGATTGCTTACCGCTTGAAAATCCTTTGTCCAATCATCAAGTCACTAAGAGAATACAAAGTAGGTCATGTGTTGGTATATCCAGTAGACAAGTATGTTGTTTTGATAAAGAATAGCAATAAACTAAACAAAAATATTTAACTAACCAAAAATTCAAATTTAAATTTCAGTCAGACCAGCTCGCTCGCCGTTTGTGCTGAAGCACATCACTAGTATCCTAACGTTCAAAGCTGATTATGGGACTCTAAAGTCCCACAAAGGGGGACACTCGTGCTTCACTGTTGATTGCGTTGTTTGGAGCAGTTGGTAATGTTCGAAATGCTTACCGTTTTTAGGGTCTCCCTTGCAGTTCAATCGCCACCGTGACCGGAAGTCATAGACTTTCGTACTAGCCTTATTAAATATGCATTAGCGATTACGTCATTCTGCTCGGTCCCTGGTAACGACGGCAAATTCTATGGCCAAGTTTAACGGTCTCTCATCCCGTTATTTCTTGTTGTTAAACTCTCAATTTGCTACCAAAAGAAGGCCTGAAGTTCATAGTTATAGGTATGTAAATAAATAGCAATGAAGTTTCTCATAGTGAAATTACCAGCAGTATTAATAGAAATGTTTTTTTTTGGAACTTGGTGAATGACCTCTGCAGAGAGCGGTCAAAAAAGCAGTTTCCAGCATTATTGCAGGAAATGATTAAAGGTAAGTAGCTATATAGGTCTAGTACAGCTCCACAGATCTTAACAATTTTGTTCCCATGCATATTTTCTGAATTGTGCTTCGCTAAACATGTTATTTGAAATTATGAGATTTTATCAGAACATTTTAAATAATATTAATACAATTGTGGATATGAATGTAATACAGTTCACTTTCATCATCATATCATACATCAGTTCATTTACTGCATTATCTAGGTTGAAATTCCCATCAGCCGGTTTCTTGCATGGACTCTCCACTTTTATCTGTACACTGTACTCTAAATGATCAATAGCCACCTATCATCAATTGTTGTTGATGTGCTGGTGAAGATGGTGGCTGACAACTTCTCAAATATAGTAGGTACATTCAGACAGTCTTGACATTTCACACTGAGGACCACAGTTGGTGTTTTTCTTGTACTCACAGTGATGAATGAGACCTCTAGTTTAGCACACCACATCCGTAAAACTACTCTGGTTCTGATATTATTGAGATGGTCATCACTATCTTCAGTCCTTCCAAAAATATCAGCATCTGGCTGTTTCTATCCATTGCCTTCCAATGGACTATTGGTTGGAGATTATTATTATTATTATTATTATTATTATTATTATTATTATTATTATTATTATTATTATTATTATAAACTCAGAGAAGTGTAGGAGAAAGGCCAAGATGAAACACCATGAAAAATGCCTTGCCCAATTCATTAAAGAAAAATGAAGTGACACCCAGTGAATACAAAAAGTGTTTGTATCACAAGTGGTAAGGAAGTTGAAGGAATATTTACATGATTAGAGTCATCATTGCTTTGAGTTTGTATATCCAAACTTCTGTGTTTCACATGGTCAATGTCATGCTATTATAACGAGTAGACTTATGTGCTATATATCAATATCTGGGCTAAGATGGTTTCTTAATACCAATGGAATTCATTGATAGCCATATTCTACCATCATATTTGCAGAAAATCCTTACAGACATAGTTTTCAGGCACAAGAATTGTCCTTGCAGTTTTCCTGGATCTGAGAAGACTGACTTATGACTTTTAATTATGTTCACATGATTAATATAATTCACAAATTATTCTCAGAAGAGCTATCTATTCTTCACAAAGACACTTCACAACTGCTTGTTATGGTGTTACAGTGGCTAATAAGGGTCATCTTTAATGGTGTATACAACATGCAGTTTTATTGAGAACAACTCATAATTTGGTATATTTAACAATAAAATACTGTTACTGCTGTTGGCTTCATTAAATGGAGCTAGCATTCTGGGCTGAGTTTTGACCATTAAATGTATAGGCGAGTATTTTGCTCTGCGTTGATATATCTGGGAAAAGGGACCTTACCCCGCAAAAATTGAAATTGAGATATAGGCTCCAGAAGTAAAGTCATCGGAAAAATTCTTTCTTTCTCCTATTTTTGTTTTTTGCAGAATTAGTCTTAGTGACCCTTACTCTACGTCTATGCCAAATTTCGCATGTCAAAACGACTTAAAAGACCCCAAGCGTGCCGTGAAAAGACAAGCTACTTTTTATTCTCTCTCATTCTCGAAGTACAATAAACAGGGAATGGGCGGAGTTTCTAGTGCTAGCTAAAAAAACGGCATAGCTTTGAGACTACTGCATGCACTCTACAGCTTACCTTTGGCTAAAAGTTTACCGCTACAGCGAATAGAGCAGCCAAGGATTCCAACAAGACAGGTCGTGAGACGCTCTGAAAGCTAAAAAGAACTCCACGCAAACTTCGTTAGTCGCCGAAAAAGCGGCTGTACGATTTAATTGCGTATGCGGAGTACGCCGTTTTTTTATTTATTTTTATTTTTATTTTATTTTTTATTTTTTTATTTTTATTTTTTTTTATTTTTTTTTTTTATGTGCAACTGTTATCACGCATGCGTGCAAATATCGCAAAATGAAATATGAAAAGAAAAAGGAAAAAGACAATAAATATACAAAAAGTTCAGGCTACACCGTCCAGGGAGGGGGGTATGGTGGGGAGACGGTGGAGCCACAGCGATGCATTGCCCCGCCATAAAGCAATTGCCACGCGGCCAAACAGGTGACTGGTAGTTGGGGTGGAGTCAGAAGTGCCGCAGCGATTCTCGATGGCCCTGCTGATGATGGTGATGGTGCGGATGGTGTCCTCAGCCAACCTACCTAGTGTCTCAGCCACAAGAGGGACGAAGTCCGTCCCGGAGGAGCGGCAAGCTGAGAGGTTGGCTGCAAGCTTCCTCTGCACACCAACTTGGAGGGCATGGCCAGGTGTTTGGGCAACCTGAGCGATGGTGAGCTCCTGTAGCGGGCTGATGACAAGCACATCAAAGGCGGTCGGACGTCCAAGGCTCCAGCATGGAACGAAAATGTCGCCCGGGCGAGCTTGCGAGCCAGGCAGTAAGCCAGGGGTCTCCTTGGAGGGAGCGAGAGCAGCGGACTGGGCAGCAGCGTAGATGGCGTCACGGACAGCATTGTGACGGGCAATGCGATCCCTATTCCCCCCGCAGCCGACCTGGTGATCACCGTACGCATCAGCAGTAAGGTGGCATTCTGGGCAGGGGTATGACGAGCTGTGGAGGGGAACCCCAAGCCAGTAGCGCAGGCAACACCGGAACTCTCGGTCGTGGAGATGGAGGTGGAGGGGATGATGTTCAGCCAGTCTCCGGCATGGGGGAGGCTGGAGGACAACGCAAGGGCCCGCGAGCGGCAGGTGGGAGCCGAGTCAAGGAGCTGCTGGAAGTAGGCCTCGTCAACGACATGACTAAGGCATTTCTGCCGGAGAGGGACGTCGATGTCATCTAGGCACTTCCAATCTGGGCGGGCGGCTTCTGTGGCCAGGCGCGAAACTGTCGGGGTGATGTGTGGAGAGGGGGCTGGTGGGCTGGCGAGGATCTGTAGCACCAGAGACTTTGTTACTGAGGTGGAGGCGAGAAAGGCAGCTGGTGAATGGCGTAGCGCACTGCGAAGATTGAGGCCCCCGTGACTACACCGGAGAGACGCCTTCAACCAGGACCAGTGGGAAACTGGGCCACCTACAATGGTCTCCAAGGTGCAGCGGATGGCTCTATCAAACTCGGCAGCGGTGCGTTGGATGTGACTGGGAGGGCAGGCGCGAAGGATGAAGGAGACTTTGGGGAGGGCGAGGCAAGAGCGCAAAAGGGTGCACTCCACCTGACAGTCGCCAACGCTGTGTAGCGCTCCAAGGGATTCCTTCAGCTTCGCTAGCCGGGCGCCAAAAACCTCCTCGCAGTAGTCGGGTGGACCGATGGGGCATCCCAGGAGAGAGAAACCTCTGCGGGTGGTGGGAATGTCTGTTGGGAGGACAGACTGAGCCTGGACAGCGTCCTCTGGGATGTAGAGGAGAGACTTGGAGCGGTTGAGATGGAGGCCCAGGGGAGGACCTTCACGCTCCACAATGTGCAGGGCAGCAGCAAGGTCCTCTGGGGAGCCCATCAGGGTGCCGTCGTCTAGGTACCACACGTTGAGGCGGAGACCTGGGACGTCAGCCTGCAGGCGCTCAAGCAGGGGCTGGAGGGTTAGAGCAAAACCCAATGGGCCGAGAGGGTCCCCCTGCTGCACACCACTGCAGCTATGGATGGTATCTTCCCCCAGATGGAGCAGGGGCTGACAGGAGTAGCAGGATTCCATCCAGGCCGCTAGGTGTGGGATGCGTTGCCTGATCTCAGCAAACATGGACTCCCTGCTAATGCAGTTGAAGGCGTTGGAGAAGTCCAGGAAGAGGCACCAGCACTGATCCGGGTCATTAGAGGAGGAGAGCAGATGTGAAGTGGAATGGATGATGGCCTCGCAGCCGCCTTTGACTCCAACACCCAGTTGAAGGGGGGTGAGTGAAGAGATAGCAGAACTGCGGGAGGTGGAGGCCAGACACTTGGAAGTGAGCCGGCGCAGGACTTCTCCTACGGCAATGGGGCGATGACCGCCACTCTTCTTGGGCGAGGCAAGGAGGGTGGCCCCACAGAGGTGGGGGAGGACCGAAGGAGGGGCTCTGCCAGCAGCTAATAGGTTGACGAGGCTAGTGAGGGTGGTGAGGGCCTGGGCAGCACAATCTGGGGAGGGGCATCGAATAGCCTCCTGAAGGTGACTAGGGCGCAGACCGGAGGGCCCAGGGGCAGAGGCGTTGGGGAAAGAGCGCACTCCCTTGAGGACTGCAGGCTCTGAAAGGATGGCAGGTGACGGAACTGGGTCCAGAGGCACAGAGGGAGGAGGTGCCTGGGGGTGTTTCTTCCGCATCTCCTGAAGGATTTCCGGAGACGGGGAGGCTAGGCCGTCAGATGTCAGGGCTTGGATGGCCTTGCTGTACCGGCCGTCTTGCGCAGCACGCCTGGCTCTCCTGGAGTTGCTGGTGGAGGTGGGAACAGAAGAGCGTGATTGCCTCTTGGCGAGGGACCGGGCATCCTCAAGGGCCTCGGACCAAAGGGAGACCAAATCACCATCTGCCCAACGCTGAAGGCGAGACTTCACTCGCTTCATGATCTCACGCCAACGAAGCCGTTGGCCTGCAGCAGGGCTGGCAAGCACACACTTGGTTAGAATGAAGAGGCGGGACCACTGGGATGGTTCGTCCGGATTGCGTACAACCAGTGGCGGATCTAGAATTTGAGAAGGGGGTTTCAAGTCTTCTACTGCGCTGCTATAGTCAACTAGCTAGCCATGCCCACTTTTGTGTTTAATTTAAATTGAGAATTCAATGAAATTGAGTTGTTAGGGATGATGATTAATTTAGCTACTATCTACTTGGACTAACTGGGACTAGTCTACTAGCATGAATGGAAGCTTCATCCTCCTTGGGTGCAGCTGATAAAATTGTTGCACCAATGCCTTCATTTGTGATGGTGAATTAAGTTTATCACAAATATCTCGATTCATTTTGATTAGGGATAAACCACTCAAACGAATAGCAGATGTTGTTGATCGGTGAGGAGTTTTGATTAGTTTCAGTTAACTGAAGCTTCTTTCACATTCACAGGTCGTAATTGGAAGAGTCAGTGCAAGGTGAAGGAGAACATGGATATTGGGAAAAGCTACTGGGTCACAGGCTTTGAACACGTCAATTAACTTCCCTGGAACTTCACAGCCAGGCTCATTCCACTTAGCTACCCACATCCGATACTCTGTAGGCAACATTACAGCATGTGGTAAGTCATTCATGTAAAATTCAGCAGCTTCAGACAGCTCCTCAGGCATGCTAGCTTCAGGCATTAGTTCTGATGTGCTCGCAGTACACTGACTTGGCAAGATCTGTAGGAGACCAACAGTGTTGATTGGAGTACTCAGTCTAGTAAACCTTTCCTCTAACTCCTCAATTAGATGAGACACAAATTCATTGTACAGAGTAATCCTAAAGTATTCCTCCGCTGAAGACGCTGGAACATTGTCACGATGTGTTTGCCGTGCACTTACCCTAGGCTGCTTCAATTCAAAGTCCTCTCCATGAAGACTCTTGGCAAGTTTGGTGGTCTCCTTAAAGATGGCACTGTATCTAGATGTGGCATCACTTCTCATGCTTTTCAAAGATGAAAGAACACGATTGACTTCCTTGTAAGCATATATAACATCTATTGCCTGCATTTGCAATTTCATAGTGAGACTACGAAGACATGAGAGACATTCTAAGAGGATTTTGAAGCTAGCCAAAAAAGTAGAGCACTCCAACTGATGGATAAACCCGTTGGCCTTCATTACTGTTTCTCCAACCCAATTCCAGTCAGTTCCTAAATCATCAAAACTATCAGGAGAAACCATTGCCTCCAATGTCATGTGAACAGCTGGAAGAAGTTCAAGGAACACTATATAGGAATCAATATGCTGAATCCACCGTGTTTTGCAGGAATCCTTCAGCTTCTTGGCATGTGCTTTTGGGCATACTATGTCAATAGCTCTATCCAAGAGACGTTGCCGTTTAGCTGAAAAGTGAAAAAATCGTGCCATTTCTCCAATGTAGGATTCAGTGTTTCTAAAAGCAGCAATTTTGCAAGATGAAACAACAGCAAGGTTTAACCTATGTGAAGCACAATGATGGTATACAGCTAAGGGAGCAGCCTGACGTAAAATGGCGCTACAACCTGACCTAGCACCAGCCATGTTGGAGGCACCATCAAAACATTGGCCTCTCATGTGTGATAGTGACAAACCCCACACAGTGAGTGAGTGGATTATGGCCTCAGCTAATGCTTTACCTGTGATTCGCTCAACTTATACAAAGTCGACAAATACTTCCTTAACCATGCGATCATAAACATACCGAAATGAGATTGACAGTTGCTCCTTATTAGCAACATCTGCTAGCTCATCGGCTAGCACTGAATAATATTTTGCCTTCTCGATCTCAAGCAATATTTTAGATTGGATGTGTTTGCCTACTACAGAAATTAACTCATTCTGGATGGTTTTTGAAGTGTACCTGGCATTTTTGGGAGCATTTTGTAAGTGCTTTAACAATGTTTCATCAGTTTCTGCTCGAAACCTTACCAACTCAACAAAATTACCACGATTATCATGGTCACCTTGCTCTTCCCATTCAATCTGATCATCCCGATGCCCACGAAAAGCAAGACCCTGCTTTCCCAACAGCAAAACAATCTTAAAAAGAGACTCAATCACACATTGGTTGGCTTCAACCTGTTTTTGAGCTTGGCTATCAAGCCTGACATTAACTGCATGCGATGGTTGCTGATATGCAGTCAAGAATTCACTCATCTTAGCACAAGCTGTCAAGTGATAATCAAGCTTACCATGACTTTTCATTTTCTGTGTCTTATTTGTCCAAGATTTGAAGGGTTTGGTAACAAACTGACCAAGTGTATGACCACCAACCACTTTTGGAGCAAAAATTGCACATGCCCTACAAAAGACACCATCACAAAAGGTACTATAATGTATCCAGGGAAACTGTGCCAGCCATGATGGTTGAAACTGACGAAATGCACCTGAACCATATGGACGAGTTCGGGGATAAACAGATACATCAGAGTTTGGATCTTTGCTTAGGATACAGTATTTCTCTTCCCTGAGGTCACGCAAGCTACCGCTCCTTAGATGTAATATTTTTCCAATATCACACTCAGTAGCAGATTCACTGATTTCAGCAGGCATAACCATAGATTCAACTCCTATACACACATCATGTAGTTGGTAGAAAATGTATTGGTTGTGATAAAGAGAGTAGCTACTGTACATTTATCAGTGTAGTTAGCTAGCTAGCTATGAATAATATATTATACATAATAGGTGTTAATAACAGCTCATGGCTTAGTCCAGTCACCTGGTAAATCACTCTCATCAGTATCATTATGAGTGCAGATCTGGGAGTCAGAGGCTGAGTTCAAGATTTCCTCTACTTGTACATCACCATCATCATCACAATCACTGGAAGCAGGCCCAGTCTCTGAACAGTCAGCTAGATTCAAAATTAGTTCACCAGCAGGGAGACTGAAGCTTACCTTGCGCTATTTTCTTGGAAAAGAAGGATGACAAGGAGCACTGCTTTCTTTTCATGATAGCTAGCTTATATCTACACTAAGTGCCAATTAATAGCAGAGCTAAAAAGTGCCATGTGGCAATTATATTGACCCCGCCCACAAATGATTGATATGCGATTGCATGCAGTAGTCGGAGTTAGTCTCGCGGGGCCAGACCCTTTACCCAACCGCTACGTTCTCCCAGCGTAGCGGTTGGGTCGGAGCATGCGAGCTGCGATCTCGAGACTTCTGACCTGAAGTGAGTTACTTTAGCTAAGTTACTAAAAGGGGGTTTCAATGGAAACCTTGGAAACCCCTCTAGATCCGCCACTGCGTACAACAGACCTCAGACAGGAGCTGAGAGCGAGCGCCCAGCTGTCACGGGCGCCCTTTGGGACATGCTGCAGGGTGGGCACATGGGATTTGAGGATGGTTGGTAGGGATGGTAGTATATCTCGATGGTCTCGTTGGTCTCCCTACGAACCCCGACTTGCTTCACTGGTGTAGCCACTTACACACCGTGTAAAACAAAGACAAACGAAACAAAGCAAACAAAGCAAAACTCAAAGAAAAACCGTGCTCTAAATAATGTTATTGTTATAAGCCGTGCACAACAGTATTTACTTGAAAATACATTGTCCACTAGACTACTGCGAAGGTAAGTCTGTGTAGGTGCATGTCCAGTTGTGTCAAAGCATTGTGTGTTACAACCACTACTTAGCTAAAGAATATCACAAAGAAAACTTTTAAATAACATGTATTGTTTTGTTTTCCTTCCAAGCAGTTGCAGAGAGTTGTTACTATGGCACTGAAATCCCTTTACCCTGTATGCTAAATTTAAAAACTGGACCTTATTTTCAGTAGCTTCAGTGTTAGAAGTCAAAATCATTCATATAAAAATAGTATAGTCTTTAAGCTCGCTCGCCATTTGGGCTCAAGCACATCACTAGTTTATATATATTATGTTTGGACGTATGTATGTCATTTTGTACTTTGACCCTCCGTATTTTTGTGTTCGCTCCGCGTTCGACCCCGTTTCAGACTTCACTAAACAAAATCTGCCGGTTTAGCGACCATTACCCGTATCACCTTAGAAATTGAATTGTTTACTGTTTTGAATTCTTTTGCGGGTGCAGTTAAAACGCAAAAACGTATGGGAGCTCCATTTCTATTCGAGTTAGTCTATATTTGTCACAGTTATAAACCCTACTCAACAGCATTAACTTGTAAATTCGTTGTCCACTAGACGAACCACGAAGGTAAGTCTTGCGTAAGTATGTTCAGTTGTGTGAAAGTTTACAACTACTATTAAGAATGTCACATAGAAAACTTTAAATAACGTGACTTGATTTTGTTGCTTCTTTTTCAATTCAAACAGTTGCGGGGAGCGGTTAGTATGGCATTGAAACCCCTTTATCGCATACGTAATTTAAAAACTCGACTTTATTTTAGTAGCTTGTGTTAGTCGTTAAAATCGATCGTTTAAGGCTCGCTCGCCATTTGTGCTCAAGCACACCACTAGTTTATTTATTTGTATATATGTATGGACGTGTGTATGTCATTTTGTACTTTGACCCTCGCGTTTTTGTGTTAGTTATGTGGTCGACCCCGTCCCAAATTGCACTAAACAGAATCCTGTGGTTTATCGATCAGTACCGTATCACCCTAGAAATTGAATTGTTTACCGTTTGAATTCTTTTGGGGTGCAGTTTCAAACTTGAAAACTTAAGGGACTTCCATTTCTATTCGAGTTATGGGCGGTGGAAGTCAATCGCTCTTTGTCATGGTTATAAGCCGTGCGCAACAGTATTTACTTGAAAATACATTGTCCACTAGACTACTGCGAAGGTAAGTCTGTGTAGGTGCATGTCCAGCTGTGTCAAAGCATTGTGTGTTACAACCACTACTTAGCTAAAGAATATCACCAAGAAAACTTTTAAATAACGTGTATTGTTTTGTTGTTGTTTTTTTCCAAGCAGTTGCAGGGAGTTGCTACTATGGCACTGAAATCCCTTTACCCTGTATGTTAAATTAAAAAACTGGACCTTATTTTCAGTAGCTTCAGTGTTAGAAGTCTAAATCATTCATATAAAAATAGTATAGTCTTTAGGCTCGCTCGCCATTTGTGCTCAAGCACATCACTAGTATATATGTATTGTTGGGTATATTGGTCTGTTTTTCTGTCTGATCTGTTGCGCCTGTTTTTGAAAGTCCTCCACAACAGCACAATGTATCCCTGAGGAACGTATGAAGTAGCTCGTGTTGAGACAAATAGGAAAGTGAGGCCACTACAGGCTCAATGTAGCCAGCAGACCAAGTTGGACTGGGGACTGCAGACTTTGGGGGTTACCAGGACTCACTTTTAGGTTTATTATGAAGTTTGATAATCCAGAGAAAAAGAATAAGTGACTAAGGAGGCCCAAGTCAATGTTTTAGAATATTTAGCACAACATGACCTAACCATCAACATGGATGATGTCGGTCATCATTCTCAATGTCATATTTCATCATAGCTAAAATATCTCTAAAAATATTTTTTATTTTCCTGATATTGCCATCAGTTCCTTGTTTTTTTATTCATGATTAAATTATCTATTCACTCTTTTTCTATATTCTAGTCAAAAATACGTCTTGTAAATTAGTTTTGTTAATTGCTTTCCTTCCTGATTTTAGCAGTTCCTGCATTTATTATAGTTAGGGTAGTCATAATGTAATGTATTTAAAAAAGAATAAATCTTGTGTAGGAACTACAATAATATAGCCAACAATTTTCCTTAAGTAGCTATAGCTATTTCACCTCTTCTTGAACCCCCCCCCCCACTTCAAAATCCTACATCCACCCTTGTACTCTATCCTAATACTCTATCTTATGCTTACTATATCTTAATGCTGGCATGTGATATTCTAGGTTAAGGAAAGTATCAGAAGTTATAAGGCTGTGAGGTGGCAATACAGGACTTCATTGTACACATAGGTGTTGCCACCCTCAAAAAGTATTAAATATGGACAAAATATTAAAAAATATGAATTCGAGTCATACGTCTATTTGGAGTACTGACTTAATTTTTGTAGTAAGCCTGTAATGCTGATGAAATGAGAAATAGCTCTTGTACAGATGTTCTTCAGTAGAAGTAGAAAGACAAAATTCTGTAAGTTCATGTCGCATACTGCTGATTCAGTTTCTCAGAAGTATGCCACAATTTCTGAACCACGTGGAACTCGACTTCCTACACTCCATTATTACTAGTCTGGCGCCGCCAAACCCTTTACCGAACCACTACGCTGGGAATGGGTCTGGGTACTTGGGAATACCTGATTTGTTCTGCCACACTTATATCGCAGCGATCAATAGGAATAGCTCTCCTCAACCACAAAATAGAACCCCAGTACGTGTCCACCCACTTTCAATGCTAAGTGTAGCGATCATGGCTAATTTGCGGTAGAAATTCAGGTATGAAGTAGGTGGGGTACTCACCACTTCAGCATTTCTCCAGAACAAAGTGAAACTACCCAGGAAAGTATGAAATTACTTGCTCGCGCGGTTACGACGTGATCAGGGGGCGGTGACGTTAGGCGCCTCTGCCCACCACCTCGGGGGAGAGCTTCGGTAAGCTAAAAATTTAGCTCAAACTTAAAAGTAGAAAAATAAATGGTCCTGGTTCTGAGTAAGTTAAATCAATGGATAATTGTCAGTAATCTACAAAATCGGAGCGTGACAGTCAGACAAACACAGACAGACAAACGTGACAGTCAGACGAACAGACAGACCAACGTGACAGTCAGACAAACAGGCAGACAAACAGACAGACAAACAGACAGACAAACAGGCAGGTATGACTATACAATAACCTCCTATCGGGCTTGCGCTCTAACACATAATGGAGTATATCCATCGAAACAGTCTGATCTATATATTACTTTTTGAGTGAATCCCTTAAGGGTGCTGGGACAACCCCCACGCAAATATTCACAATAATTGGATTTTGGTTGCTAGGGATAACTAACTTTTTTCTTGGTGTTTGTAGAGCTCAAACTAAGGGTGGATCCTAAAGAGTACTGCTAATGGACTAACTAAATAAAAAGAACGGGCATTGGGAGCTTGTTTCGTTCAAGTTACGAGCTCCTCAGCCTCAAGTATATAATCCACAACTCCTCCGCGGGTGCCGTCGCTGACGAGCCCATTCTTCGTATACTGCTACATTTGTTGATTGTCTTCAAAACCTTCGTTGTACTTTTTCTCAATTCTGCTTTGTTTTGTCTAGATGACTGTGCTAACTTGATCCTCGCGGCAGCGCGCCCGAATTTTTTTCTTTCAAAAAAAATCGCAACGAACATTTTGTAGCTAAGGTCATAGTCAGCCTGTGTACGAAAATTGGAGTCTTTTCTACTCGTAGTTTCTGAGAAGAAACACAAAATAGACTCCAGGACAAAAAATTAGTCCACGCGATCTTTTGGCAGAGACTTGATTGCAATCAAACCACACCCACAACAGATTCAATTGATTCCGCGGGAAAGTGAGTTCCAGGTGTTCTCTAACTTTCGGGAGCCTACCTGTTAGCAAACCAGTTTTCTGGCCGCCTCTCCTTCTCGATGATAAGCCCTACTGAAACGAGTGTGAGGAGATTATTGTAGTCTTGTTAATAGTGTTTTTCTGGGCATGGTCAGGTAAGGTAAGCCTTTTATCAAGCTAGCTAGATGCATATTCAGTGTGTGTATGTACCTGTAACAGATTAGTGAACCATTTTTGCTGCTGGGAAACTACAGTTTCAGTTTGTGTACAGTTTTCTGTACTTAGCTATTCACTTCATTTTTTTTATTCATCCTTACTTAACTAGCTACATCACAAAATATTCATCTAGCTAGCTATATTTAGCTGGCTATTTCAAAATACTGTATTTTTTATATGAAATAAGTATCATTATATTATATACATTCATAAAAATTATCACTGGTCATCACAATACTGTAAAATAAAAAAATCATGAGTGATATATCAGGAAGAAGTTTTGCACAAGAACAAAAAATTAAAATAATGGAGTCATTAGTAGTGAGGTATTATTTAACTGTCAAAGCTTGGAGACAATCTGGGAGCCGGTGTCTGCTCTAGGGAGAAACAATACTGAAGAAATACAATATCAAACAGCAGCGCTCTTTACAACTTATAGCGGGAGCGGGGCCTCGGTTAGTTTTATCAATTGGTGGGCGGGAAGCTTTGAATTACCCGCGCAAGCTAAGTTAGCGCGGTCGTTTTTACTATTGCGAGCAAAGCGGATTTTTGTGGTTATTTGTGGTGCGTGCGGGTGCGCGCGCGTTGCTATGTCCCAGCACCCTTAAGGGTGCCCGCACACATAGCAACGCGCACCGCCTTAGATCCGGACTTTAATTTATTCCCGCCAATACCCCACCATTCGATAATACACGAGTAGAAACAATCGCGCAGTAGTAGCAGAAGTATACTTTGAGAAGTTGTGGTGTTTTAGTTTAGCTTCTTGTTGTCTCATATTCGTTTACAGCATCTCTCCATATATCGTCTGAGCTCGCGGGGCAAGGTGCACCAGGCTGCCTCTCCTCCAGTAGCCGTTCTCCGGACTCTGCCACCTGAACTCAAGTGGATGGATCCACCACGCTCGATTTCTGCGGAGCGAAGACTTCCAAGCTGCCCAGATCTAATACCTTCATCTCTGGCTATCTCCAATAAACTACTCTCTCTTCTGACTCTTTGTTATTGTGTATTGATGTTTGTTTATTCTTGATATGGCGGGCTCTTTTTAGAACCAATACAAACTAATTGAAAAAAAATTGCTCGGTACTGGTAGTACAGATATTGTGGTGGGGCTATTTCTTAAGAATTGCGAGTGGAATTAAAGTTCCAAATTTGGGATCAGTTTTTCTTGGAATCTAATAATGAGAACGACATAAAAATTTTACACACGGGTAAACAAAAAAAAATGAACTGCACTACAACGAGAATTTTTCAGTATCTTATAAATACAAAAAATTGCGAATATATCATAAAGTACTATTGTAATGAAAAGAATTCGTTGCCTTGCAGTAGAGTATCGGCTCGGCTAGTAGTGCACCAAATTGCGGAGCTCCAACTTACCGCACCGCTCCAAAAAAGTGCCTCAAAGTTCTATAACCAAGGCCCCTATATTTCCTCCAGATTCACTCTAAATTAGTGAGCGGCTCCTTCGGCAGGTACTTTGTCCTTGTGTTGTAGTGGAGAAGCCCCTGTAACTATACAATAGTAGTAATCGTGCATAGTAGTAATCGTGCATAGCAACCATCAACAACAAATTGCGTAGGCGGTGTGCGGGCACCCTTAAGATCTCTCCATCAAGGTTTGAACAGGGGAATTTCAGTGCACTCTATTGAGCAGGCAGTAAGACCACAAGTCTTGCTGGCTCCTTTGCTGATTGGCTTGCAGGGAGCTCAGCTTCATCAGCACCACTTCACATTTCATTTTCTCATTGATTCACTTGCCGACGCCGTTTCTGCTGTTCAAACCAAGAAATTAAAACATTTGAACAGAGTGCTGCACTTTCTTTTGGAACATACATACCAAACTTCACAGTTCAGTTTTTGTCTAATAGTTGTGGATATCTAGACCATAACATCCAGACCCTTGATGTCAATGATATGGGGCTGATTGCTACCGTAATTTCTGAATCCAAGAAAAGTATTCCAATACCAATTGTGAAAATCTGGTTCTGTAGAAAATGTATTGAAATGGAAAGTATCGTTTGCCCGCAATATTCCCCAATAAAGGGGAAGTCCGGAGTTATTGCGTTGGGTTATTGCGTCCCCCTAAGCTTCATTTTTATGCTTATTGCGCGTCCCTAGATGGTCTGCTAATTCTATAATACCATTCTGTACCAATTGCATTAATTTGGTTAAATAAATTACCTCTTGTGAATGCAGAGACTTTTTATTTCTAGTTATGAGAGTGCACCGCTCTAGGGACCCGCAGTAAGCATAAAAATGAAGCTTTTTTGAAAAGATTTTCAATGACTTCGTCAGAATAAAAAAAAATGAATAATTTCTTGGCAGCCTCCATTACATTAGCCACTGTAGAACATGCAAGATATGTAGTAGCTATTTATATATATATAATAACACATTAACTAACTTATAATAATTATAGCCCCTAATTACTTTCGCCAACTTCAATGAGAACCATTATCTAGTACTAGCTACAGACGCTACATCCGTTTCCAAATCGGGTATTTGTAGTCGCAATGAAATAGTTTCTGTCGCTTGACTTCACTTGAACGCAGACTCAGCTGGATAATTAATATTACAGTGCCACAGACTGTGCTCAATAAACATACTCTATTTATTTGTATCTCCAATATGACTTTCTTGTTTAACATTTTGATTATAGCAAGTTAGTGTGGACAATTAGTAATTGTTACCTGTAGGGGAAATAACCCTTACCAGATATAAGACAAATTTATCATCTCATCTAACAATACTCAAGAGATCATTAATTCATCTGCTTAATTAAAAGGCAGATTGTTGTAGTTTAAATAGCATCCATGCAAACATTGGTCACATTTGCTCTGGTAAAACACAAGCCAGAAACCCAAAATAATTTTTTTCCCTCTCTCTACATCCTCCCCCCCCCCCACTTACATTTTGTTAATCTAACTCAATAGTGATGCAAGGATTACCTTGCCTTTCCCACCACAAGTGTTATATAGAACAATACTTGATGTGTATCCTATAGTGTTTTTTAACTTAAAATGGATAGACCCCTTATTCTTAATAGGTCTAAATATCTGCACCTATAAATATCTGATTCAACAATATTTTGGCTAATCTCCCAAAGAAAGGAATTATGTCCACTTGAAGTTGGGATAACTCCCCAGGCGTTATTTTTGAAATTTTGTCATTATTTTATATTGCAGCACGTAAATTGTCCGTTCAAAAATGTATGGGGAAGATCGCTCTTTAATTGAAATCGTAAGGGGAAAGTAAAAAAGCTAGGGGAAGGTGAAATAGCACGGGGAATGTCAAATATCAAATATCGTGGGGAAAGTGAAAACCAAGTGATATACCACTGTAGCTAAACTAGTGGTGTGCTTGAGCACCAAAGCTGCTAAAAAAAGTTGAATTTTTTTTAAATACGTGTACACGAAAAAAAGAAAGAGAACGTTTAAATAGCGTGACTTGATTATATTTGTTGTTTCTTTTTCATTCAAACAGTTGCGGGGAGCGAATCGCAGAAAGCGCAGTATGCATATCACAAGATTTATTGGGGCTGTAAACGTCGGTGCAAAGCATAAAACAATGAATCATTACTGGCGAGCGAGCGACACTCTGAGGGGTAACACAATTGAAAATCGGGGATATTTTTGTTTGTTTATATAAGTGCTGACGCATGCATGCCATTTGGACCCTCGCGTATTTTTGTGTTCACTTCCTCCCTTTCAATGGCCATGCAGCAATGTTGTCGTCCGGTACAAATCAGTATTATAGGTTTGACTCATGACCCTTTCCCACTTAGCTGTTTGGGGATCTGGTTACACTAGACTAGTTGCAAAAGTAGAGGAATTTATTGTCTTGACTATATTAAAGTTGCCGCTTGTGATAGCGGTGGAGGGTTGAAAAAAGAGAAACTTGGTTTGTTGAGAGTGAGACTGTAGCATAGCAGTACCACTTAACGATATAAACACACAATTTGTTTGTTCCCAGGTGGTTGTCGTAGCTCAGTGGCAGAGTGCTTGTGCGCTATACAGGCGGTCACGGGTTCGATTCCCATGGCGACCAAATATTTTTAATTCTGTAGCTATTGTTTAAAAAATGTGAAAGAGAAAGAATAGATCTCATTAAAAAGTTGTTTGGTGGTCACTGCAGTGACAACCTAACTGTTTTGACTTATGTTACAGCTTCTTTACCTGATAACCTAACATATATCATTGTGCAGGAGGTTGTTGGGTGTAATATAGGTAATGTCTCTTTTATTTCATTTTTTTAGGCAGTATGGTGATGGTACATTCTACACCACCTCCTCCTTTACATTCAGATTCAGGTAACTTATTCATAACTGCATATTGTAGGTCTAATACATGTTAGATATGCAGAATTTTGTATGTATTCTCCTGCTTATTAGTACATTCCACACAATTGCTTGGTATATAGAACATACAAGAAAAAACAATCCAAGTCAAAAAATGTATCTCAAATTTAATTAATGCTATTAAAATTTTTAACTCAAAAAAAATACAGCAAACCATACCAATGTTTGTTCTCTAGTTACTCATTGCTTTTTAATAATCTAGTGCGATCAAAAGTCAATGCCTGTCTGTCGTTCCATATTTCCGTTGGTCCATCTGTCCATCTTTCCGTTGGTCCATCTGTCCATCTATCTATCCGTCTGTCTATCCATCCATCCGTCCATCTGTCTGTCTGTCTGTCCATTTCTCCATCTGATGATTTTGTATTGGCTAGCTAGTGTGTAGTAGTGCCTTCGAAGTTTCATTTTGATATGTATCTGCAAATGTTAATGAGTATGTTGTTTATTGACAGGTGATCGCAGAGATAGAATTCAACAATTTATTGATGAAGGTAATTTGAATTGCATATGTAAATTGTAAACAAAATTATGGAGTATTGACAATAAAAACTGAAGTGTGTTACTATCTGAGAAAAAATTGACGCATCTTTATTAAGAACTGTTTAATGATCATCATGGTGGCAGTAATAAAAATAGTAGGTTATAGAATTAATATGTGGGACAGTATTAGGCATGGATTTTGTCTAATGCAAGGGTTTTCTTTAAAAAAAAAAAGAAGGGGAAGGGGGGCAATGTCCCCCTTGATACTTTTTAAATTGCATACCTAGTAGATATTGGCTAAATGTGTGCCACAATATAATATTTAAATTGTATATAAAAGATTGCTATATAAATCACTTTTAATTAAGATCACTGTTGTTTATGTGACTATTTGTTTAGCTGGACTCACAGGTGAAGACAGAATAAGATTTTTAAGAGAGATGGGTGAAGGTAAATACGATTTTATTTATGCTTGATAAAATTGTCTTTATGTTTTGATTAATAGTATCATCTGCTAGTTGCTCAGATATAATGTGCTCTAGCAGGGGTTTACAAATGTCATGTTAAGAGGGAAGGAAGATGATTGACCACATAAAGCATTATTCCCGCTTCTGCCATTCCTCCCCTATCGATCATCAACTCTACCCAATGTTAGCTAGCCATGATCTTTGGCTATTATACAAATTATTTATTTATTATTGTGTTTTTTGCTAATGTATATTGAATGTGATACCTTTTTTACATACATACATACACATATACATGCATGCACACATACATACATACATACATATGTTCATACATGCATTCATATATACATGCATTCATACATACATACATACATACATACATATATACATACATAGTGAAAATAACCTATAAAGTGATATTATCTTTATGAATATGTTTGTATCAAAAGAGCATCATATTTTTTTTGGTTTGTGAATATAAAATCAAATAATCTTCTCTAGCTAAACTGGAATCAAGATGCCGCATTTCTTGTTCATTTTGGTGTGTGTTTTATTAGATGTAGATACGTTTATGAGAGCACTGGGACAAGATGTTGCAGTAAGACAACCAGAAGAAGAAGAAAACAAAGGTAGAAAGTACTAAATAATATGGTTTTTATTTACAAATGCTATGAAAAATAAAGTAATTAGTTACTATGTTGTAAGCTTCATGCTTGTGATTTGAGAATAAAAATAACAGTTTTTAGCCAGATTGATGTGAGTGGACAAAAAAAACCCAATAATTTTTTAACATTATTCCAGAATTATGTCGATAAAAGTGGACAAAAAAGAGCTCATTAATGTTCAACATTATTCCAAAATAATATGGATAAATAAACAACGTCAAAACTACAGTCACTAAGTGGTAATCCAAGCTTGCTAAATAGTTAGATTGTGAAATTTACTAGCAATAATAATGTCTAATTAGTTTAAATGAAGAAATGTACACATGGGAGTAACACAGCACATATACACCTAGGACTAACACAGCACATATACACATAGGACTAACACAACACATGTACACATAGGACTAACACAACACATATACACATAGGACTAACACAACACATGTACACATAGGACTAACACAACACATATACACATAGGACTAACACAACACATGTACACATAGGACTAACACAACACATGTACACATAGGACTAACATAACACATGTACACATAGGACTAACACAACACATGTACACATAGGACTAACACAACACATGTACACATAGGACTAACACAACACATGTACACATAGGACTAACACAACACATATACACATAGGACTAACACAACACATGCACACATAGGACTAACACAACACATGTACACATAGGACTAACACAACACATGTACACATAGGACTAACACAACACATGTACACATAGGACTAACACAACACATGTACACATAGGACTAACACAACACATGTACACATAGGACTAACACAACACATGTACACATAGGACTAACACAACACATGTACACATAGGACTAACACAACACATGTACACATAGGACTGATACAACACCATAGGTGCCAACTGTCCAGGATCATCGGGACAGTCCCGGAAACCTGCAGGCTAGTGAAGTAGTAGGCCTTTGGGTATTTACTTATAGCTGTGCTAGCCAGCTGGCTGTCTAGACCTAATCAAAGCTACTAGTAACCACACTAACTATAAACATGCCACAAGTAAAAGGCTAAAGCTAGCTGCTACTGCTGTAGCTCACTTTTGCATGTGCCTGATATACATGAGTCATAATGAAGACATGCACAAAACAATAATGCAATCACACTTCAATCACGTGACTTGACTTCAGTTACTCATCATACACACTAGTTTGAACAGGTCATGTCTGAAGAAGGTCTTCCTCCACCAAAAAAGCAGAAATTGAAAAGGCAGTGTCACTTTGATAAAAAGTGGGTAGAAGAATTTCAAGGAATAGGTAGAAGTTCAAAAGGTTGAAGAAGAACAGCTATTGTAATTTTAAACTTTTGCAATGATGTCATTAAAAATTATGTCATTGTGGGTGTGCTATTTGGGTGTGGCCAGGGTGTGGTTTTTGTCCCTGAAATAGATTCTGGAAAGTTGGCACCTAATGCAACACATGTACACATAGGACTGACACAACTCATCTACTAAACAATATATGTACAGATAGAATTAACACAACTCATGTACACATAGGACTGACACCATAGTTATAGCATCATTTATAGCAGTTACTATAATTTTGTTACACTGATGATGGCTAGCTGAATAGCAGCCAAAACATTTGTTTAATTAAAGATTTTTATCAATCAAGTATGCCTATACCTAGTCAAACAAATATTGTCTAGTATACATGTGCTGTGTTAGTCCTATCTTTATATGAGTTTTGTTAGTCCTATGTGTATATGAGTTGTGTCAGTCCTATGTGTACATGTGCTGTGTTAATCCTATGTGTATATAAGTTGTGTTAGTCCTATGTCTATATGAGTTGTGTTAGTCCTATGTGTATATGAGTTGTGTCAGTCCTATGTGTACATGTGTTGTGTTAGTCCGTTGTGTTAGTCCTCCTATGTGTATTAATTTGTGTTAGTCCTATGTGTATATAAGTTGTGTTAGTCCTATGTGTATTATGTGTTGTGTTAGTCCCATGTGTATGAGTTGTGTTAGTCCTATGTGTATATGTGTTGTGTTAGTCCTATGTGTATATGAGTTGTGTTAGTCCTATGTGTATATGAGTTGTGTTAGTCCTATGTGTACATGTATTGTTTTAGTCCTATGTGTATATGTGTTGTGTTAGTCCTATGTGCACATGCGCTGTGTCAGTCCTATGTGTACATGTATTGTGTTAGTCCTATGTGTACATGTGTTGTGTTAGTCCTATGTGTACATGTGTTGTGTTAGTTCTATGTGTACATGTGTTGTGTTAGTTCTATGTGTACATGTGTTGTGTTAGTCCTATGTGTATATGAGTTGTGTTAGTCCTATGTGTATATGAGTTGTGTTAGTCCTATGTGTAAATGTGTTGTGTCAGTCCTATGTGTACATGTATTGTGTTAGTCCTATGTGTATATGAGTTGTGTTAGTCCTATGTGTAAATGTGTTGTGTCAGTCCTATGTGTACATGTATTGTGTTAGTCCTATGTGTATATGAGTTGTGTTAGTTCTATGTGTAACATGTGCTGTGTTAGTCCTATGTGTACATGTGTTGTGTTAGTCCTATGTGTACGTTTGTTCATATACAAGAGTTTTGTTAGGGTAATTTTGTGTGCATTTTTACAAATATCAGACATTCTTAGACAACTTCAAGATTGAATGAAGTTAAACGTATTTTTGATAATGCAATTTCTTGTAATTAGTATAGTTTTGTTCACATAATCACACACATTTTAATAAACCATTAATTCACTAGCGAAGTCTAAGTAATTGTTAACATCACACTAGGACTATGAGTATTTAGTTAAAATTAGCTATTTGCCAAATAAGTTGATATAATTATTAGTGGGGTAATTTTAGTCATGTTGTGCTAAATGTTATGCAGTCACTGGTTTAACTGAAAATCATATGAAGATCTTAAATTTATTGTTGGCAGGTAATATTCCGAATTTTGCGATTAATAATTTGAAAAAGCAAGAATCATATTTCAATATTCTGCATGAAATAAAAATTTCCTAATATAATCTTTATTTACAATAGCGGAAGTTTTGACAGGAATAAAATCCAGGTGAAATTGAGTTCAAGGTCTTTGACTAGATATTATATGAGTACTCTGAAAGCATTATGGGGGGAAAATTGAGCAACTTTTAAGTTCAGACTCACTCTATTTACTCTATGAGAATTTTTTCAAGTTTGTACAAAAATTTCGACAATTTTAACATCACAATTATCAAGTTCTGACACTTCATGAAAACTAGATAGAAACTTTCTCACCGGTTGACACCGAAAAGGTGTTCTGATGTGGCACATAATTGGTGGTCTGTTGAGTATGAGACTGCAGCAAGTGGTACTACTCAACAGTATAAAGGAAAAATGTGAAGGTCTTGGAAGTCGAGGGTTGTCATAGCTCAGTGGTTAGAGCACTGGTGGCTGAAGCCAGTGTCCCTGGGTTTGATTCCCGCGATGACCAAGATTTTTCGTTTTTTTCCTTTGCTTTTTTCCAGACTCCTTAGGTGAGAAAGTTTCTATCTAATTTTAACATCACCTGAGCAAACACAACATTCCAATTCAATTCATAACAGAAGGCGGTGACAACAATTTATCCATTGTAATTGAAATAAAGGAGGAAATTTGTTATCACATTATTATATCGAAAGTAAGCACACTCTGACCATTAAATCACAAATTCAATCGCCACCCTAAATTTTTATCAGAAGTAGCCAGATGTCCTGGGGAACTTTGCAAAAGTAGACAATGAAGTGAACCATTTAAAATTACTAAGGCTATCTATTGTCAGTTATTAGCATACACATCAAACTGGAGTTTTGTACTGAGATGAATTGAAAACCATGACTTTGCCCTTCATTGAAGACACTAGTGAGACATGGAGCAAATTTTTATACCTCCAAAAATCATAAAGAAACATCTTTTAATTATCAAGAACTCTTAGAATATTTCTTAGCTATTGCATGTAAATAATATCACAAAATTACAGAATAGGAAGGGAGAGGCATAGAATATACTTCTTCTGGAGTAAAATTACATCCACATTAGGTATAACTGAAAGGAAATTAGAGAAAGAATGATGTCTGGTTAATGGCCTCGAGCTCTCTCCATTCCTGTCAAAACTTTAGCTTAAGCATACCCAATTATTTCATATAATATGGTCAATTGTAATTTACTTCAAAACAAACAAGTGCACAGGCCAAAACAAATTGTAATTATAGTATAAAATGTTATGTTTCTAAGATATTTATGAAAGAAGTTGAAATTATTAATATAACTGCAAATATGATACCTGCAGTTCTATGGAATCAAGTACAACTACCTGTATTAAGAATCGTAACCAGTATACTGTCTTTTGTTATTACTAAATATTATTTTGAAGCAATACAATAGTATCAGACAATACTAAAACATTTTACAGTAGTGATGGAATTCAATTGAATAAAATATATTGAAGAAGCACAACATATTGATGATGTCATAGCATTTGACTGGTGTGAAGTAACTAAGTGATGTGCTTGAGCACAAATGGCGAGTGAGCCTGAGCCTGTGCACAAATGAAACACTTCAGAAGAATCTATCAGTCAACTTCAAAAGTATAAATAAATAGCTTTTGTGACCATAATATATCTCATAATATAGAACTACTTTAATTCTTGCCTTAATTTCCTGAGTAGTACTGGTATATTCTGTAGCCTCTAATATCACATTCTGACTATCTGAGTTATACCAGTAGCTTTTGACAAAGCACTCTCAATTACTATGTTTAAATGGCGAGTAATTAAAAATATGTCTAATAAAGGGACTCAATACCATAGTAACCTTTCGCCATATTATTTTGCGACTAAAACAAACAAACAAGCAGTTCTAAAGAATTACTACAGAGTAAGGTTTTATGACCTAAGTGCATCTTGTGGCATTTAGAAACAACCTTATACAAAGGGGTAAATAAATAAATTCAGCTCATGATATTGTACAGACTGTGTTCTCTGAAATTTATGATAAAGTGCTTTGAAGTTCAAGCATTAAGCTTGATTGGGCTCTTTGAAGTGCAACAAAAATATCTGAAGAAGAAGATGATGAAAATTATGATTATGATTATTAGGAACGTCCTGATGAAAACGGTTCTTTTTCAAACTACCATATTTCCGTGGTTTTTCGAGGTAGAGACTTGAAATTTTGAAACAGCCTTCTAGTTGCGTTGAAGTTTATCTGAACCAAATTTGGTGGCCTGCATTTGTGAGTTAGCTAATTAGCTGGCTAGATTATTAATCTAGGATGATGTTATTAAATACACAATTATGACTTTAATACAAAAGTCAACTTTTGATTCTTGCTTCAACAGTCCCTGTAGAAATGAACACAATGTCTTACCTAATTCGATCAAAATCATCCAGCATCCCAAAAGGAAACAATTAATAGAGTGGTAATTTTAAACAAACTCATGCCTTTCATTCTAAATTATGGAAGCACAATAATTATTGATATTGTATATTGTTCTAGTTCTTAGTAAATAATAGCATTAATTAATACACCCTGCTCTACACTTGACCATTGCCATACCTACTTCCTGGCCTAACTAATTAATACACCCTGCTTTACACTTGACCATTGCCATACCTACTTCCTGGCCTAACTAATTTTTTGAACCCAAGCCACCCGTGACACACACACACATATATATATATAATACTTATAGCACGAGTCAGAGTACAATATGGGAAAGTATTTTACGAGCACGCAAAATATTTTCACGAGCCAAAGGCGAGTGAAAATGTGGCGTGAGAGTAAAATATCATTCCCATATTGTACGACGAGTGTGATAAGTGATTTATTGCTTCTTTGAAATTTTTCTCAACCGGTTACAATACAATTTTCATTGATTTTACTCGCTACGCGCGCGCTACAAGTAGCGTACAATATAAACCGTACAATATGGGAGAATACAGAACGCTCGCGTGATGCGGAAATATTCAAGTAAAAATATCAAAGCTGCAATAAATATATATATATTATAATAAAAAAACATAGTTATCCCGGATTTTCAATAGTGTTATCCCTGATATTGATGTCATCAGAATTTTACTAGTGTGAAGTAATTAATTATATATTATAGTAAAAAATGTATGGTATGAGTTAATCTTACTAATGTCCTTTGTATTACTTTTAGCGGATCTTTCAGATGATGACTTGAGTAAAATGAAGTATACACTGCTACAAGGTACTTTTAGTGGAAATAATATTATGTTTGTTAGTTAAAGTGAAGCTTTAGTAAGAATTTAGATATTTTAACTAATCAGATAAAAATAGTGAAACATTTGGGGGAGAGCTCCAATTTAATTTGGGAAAGTATCAGCTTAATTACCCATGCACATTTATTCTTTGCCTTTTCATGCCTGATATTTGGTACCACTTCTCATGTGCAATATAATATAACTCATTCCATTTATGTATCACCAGAATGTAAGATATCGATATCACCATAATCTTTGGCTGGATGTCCACATTCTTGATTGACAGAAGGATTCTCCTCTACCATAATACTACGACATTTTGATCACTTGGTCCACTTTTGCTGGCAAATTAATAACAATACCCTGGGTTCAATTCCCTGATGACAACTGAGATGTTTTTACATTTTCTCTTTGTATAGACCACTTTGATTAAAAAAAGTTTGTTCAGTCTTGTTTTTATGAAGGATCCTAACTTAATATAATTACTTACTATTAATAGTATAATTATATGTGTGTGTATTTCTTATTTTTAGTATACCATAATGTTATATTATTTGTAGGTGGGATGTCAAATCAAGAGGTTGAAGAAATACTTATGGAACGTAATAAAGGTAATTCTTATTTTAACATTTTTTGTTTTTGTTTTCTACAGCAAAGTAGTATACTCACACATACTCTTGTTCACTGGAAATACTAACTATTCCTCTCTTCTTGACTGGGCTTTAGACATTAACTTTTAAAGTATTAACAATAAAGTTGGGTACGGTGATTATCATAAAAACATACTCCAGTAAGTTTGTAAGACCTAGTTGTGTGTCCTCCAACATTCAGATCATGTCGGAGACAACCTAAGAGACAAACAATTCAAAATTTTATATTTTGTTGGCTAAAACAATGGTTATTGACTACAAACTTGCCCTATTAGGTAAAACAATGGTTATTGACTACAAACTTGCCCTATTAGGTAAAACAATGGTTATTGACTACAAACTTGCCCTATTAGGTAAACTATTGCATGCTTTTACCTAAACTATGTGAATAGGAGCTAAAGCATAAACTGTAGCTTCAGATCACAATGACCTCTGAGGAGGAGTTTGGCAAGAATAGGAAATATCACATTCTGTATTGTATAACTTTATACAATGTTACAGATAATATTATACAATGTTACAGATAATATTATATTGTTCCATTTATATTATATGTACTCTTGTATGTAGCAATACAAGCAAGACTCCATGGAGCAGGTGATTTGTGATTTAATATAAATATGTGTGGTGTTAATTGGTGGTGTGTTTCAAAACACATATTGAGCAAACTTGCTTCTGTATTTAATTGTATGAACAGTTATGAGGATCCTTTAAACTCACAATTACTATCTTAGCAACTAAATGCTGAACTCAAAATGCACTCTCCATACATTTATAAGGTTTAATCAGTCTTTCAGTCGCTCGTACGGTGTTGCTATTTAGGTTTTATTTGATCTGGAATCTAGAAACACTCAAAGGAACAACATATTCCTCAAAACTGTGATTCACAGTTACTAAGTCTTTACTCACTTCATCTACATCTATATTCCCACACTGCACATTACATTGGTCATCCACAGTAACAGAATCATCATTGGTTTCACTGTCAAATAAACTAGACAAATCCACATCTACACCATTAGATAGCAATATTGTGCACATCATTATCAATAGAATCTGAATCTACTGGTTGAGCACCTTCAATAGCGTGCTTGATGTGGGGCTGACCACAGCAGAGAGAGAAGAAAGAAGCAAAGAGAAGGAGACAGAAGTCAAGAGAAGATAGAACATTGAACATTGTGTGTGCATCATTAAATTATTAAGTATTGTTAGCAGTGTGAAATGTGTCACTTTGTGTATGTAGTCAGTAAGTTAGTTTTGTCCCGGATTTCCGGTGAGTCATTGTGCGTATGCGTTTCATCCCTATATGTGCGCATGCGTGGTATTTTGTACTTAACCTTGACCACGCATGCGTCTCATCAGTTCTCCCCTAATTCCACAACTTTAGTTACAGAAGTAAATCTCTGGCTAGAAGGGTGCGGGTGGGAATCCTGGTGGCGGCGATTACCTTAGTGGCTAACTGTATGAGTAACCTGCGTTGGCCGCTCATTACCCCTTTACCTACACTTGATGTTATCAGTTTGTTCAACTTCAGCATCTCGCTTAGTACTAGCACAAAGTATAAGCAAATTCTGTAGCGGGTGAATACTTTACCACATCTAACAACTTGGTAAATACCTCACCAAGATCAACGCATAGTAACACAGTAGAGGGAGGCAACTTGGGATTGAAAACAACCAAATTTCTGTCACACCTGGTGTAGTGAGACAAACACAGTATGATGTACATGACAAGATATATCATCTATTCCCTTCACAGATCGATAAGATACAATTCGATCAGTCTCTTTAACAAAGTCAGAAGATATCACTGACAATTCAGCACCAAAATCTAGATGTAGCACAGTGTCAATACCATTCACACTATTCTTCACGGTAAAGTCAATACCTTCAGGTTCTCCATAAACCAAGTTTAGAACATAGCTTATGTAGTTTTGGTATTGTTCTAGAGGAACTTTGAACTGCTTAGGTCCTTCAGAGAGGGACAATATTAACTTAGTGCCCCCTCCTTGAGGGCAGGGCAGGGACACTTAGTGTCCCTCAGATGATTGCATTGTTAGGAGCAGTCATGCTACATTCTAAATCAGCTAGGCACTGCACACAGTCATCGTGAACCACCATTTTTATGGTCCCTAAGGTCCCAAGTAGCATAGTTCTCTATTAACCAAGTTTGAACACACAGGCAGAACTGCCAAGCTATCTCATCAGACACATCAGTACACACATCATTATTTACAACACACACTTTACGGTCAGTTTCTTTATTACGCAAGGAAGTTGATTGAGATTTTCACAACTAGATGACTTAGAATCCGTAGATTGATTATCAGATTGAGAATGATGTTCAGGACACTTGTCAGTGCAATGTACCAGCTTTCTACACTTGTAACAGGTAACAGTTGATAAATAAGGAGGAAGATGTTCATGTCGTTCAGTCGGTTTATGCCACTTAGACCTCTTATCACTTTCATGGGAGTGGCGGTGTGTTGTATCAGAAGCAGAATATTTACGGTTGTATCTATAGTCATGGTAGGAGGGAATGTATTATCAGAATTTTCTGGCTTTGCATTATATGCAGCATAATTTGTGAGCAAATCGTGAGCATTTTCATATATAATCTGGGTATCTAATTCGATGGCACAAGTAAGTGTTGCACATTTATAAGTTAATGTCTCATGACACATTAGTTGTAAATTTTAAGATAAACTGGAAATAATTCTAACTTCACTGCAGCCATTGGGTTGTGATTCTCTTTATTTTACTTGATAACAGCTTTTATAGTGTTCATCATTATCTTGCCAACCATAGACAAATTTGAGCCACAAAACATGGCTATGAAGATATTTTGTATTACCAGTTGTTGTTTTTTCAAGACATAATAAATTGATGGCTTGTTACGCCCTCTTACCTGTTCCTCTTTCTTTGTCCCAATTTTAATTGTTCGTATAATTATGTAGTGAGTTTTAACTATAGTGCTCTTCAATGGAGTGCCTGGTCAATATAATCTATTAACTTACGACTGTGAAGTAGTCACAGCTACTAGATGGAATTTTTTAAATATTTTTGTTACTGTATATTTTTGTGTTTCCTAATATTATTTCATTAGTTATCAAAAAATAATAATATCATCATCAACGGTAACAATAAGCAAATTAAAGAAACTTTGAAAGATTACAGATCTATGATGGGAATATATAATTCAATCATATTTAAATTATGTTTTTATACTTTCAATTAGGGCAAACTCCAGAAAATCACGAAGTAGGAATGGAACCATCAAGACATCAAGGTATATATTGTATTTATGTATAAGTAAATTACTTCAATTAATAATACAATAATGCTAATTAAAATAATTGGAATATTACATTTTCAAAAGGGTATTTTTAAAGTCGCATGGTTACTGTCTAGTATTGTATATCGTCATCTTCTACATGCAACATTTTCTCACACAAATACGTCATTGTTTCTTTGGCAATTAAACTATAGTATGATCATGAAGTTGAGTTGGCATGACCGCATTCCTTGTAAATGAGGAATGTACTTAGTAAAAATACCACAAAATTTAGTCGTGTGAACTAACAGCATTTGACATGCAAGTAAATCAATGTACATGTGAATAGGGAGATGTCACTGGCTGAGTTATTTTCTGATGCTGTCCTGTTTGCTGGTGCGTACCAAGATAATAGTAATAGACTGAGTCTATGGCTGCATGCTGGTATCTACTCTTAATAGTAATAGACTGAGTCTATGGCTGCATGCTGGTATCTACTCTTAATAGTACCAGCATGCAGCCATACAATGTTACTTTTAAGTAACTAATATAAATACCTTCTTATGTCCTTCCCCCCCCCCCCAACAGTAGTCTAAAATGAGCTATATTAAAGACTGATATCCTGACTGCAAGCACTATATCTGAAAATGGCAATGTTTTTATAAGTGTAGTAGATGATTACTGCTTTTTTTTCACTGTGCAGCATTGACTTTAGTCATTGGCCAACTCAGTGGTACAGTTTTTGTGTTCATTAACTTACATTTCATGAATGTACTATATATTTTGGCTATTCATAAATTTATTAACCAAATTTTAACTTGATACAGTGCCATTAAATGTTGGCATTCATTAAATTATTAGTTTATGTGGCAATTTATTTTAATAATATTATTTTTTAGGTGCCATCAGAGAAAGCATTTCACAATTTTTAGATGAAGGTATTTTTAGATTAATTATAGTCAATAAAGTGAAAATGTACTTCTGAAGCACATGGATAGTACTATGATTACTTCAATGCTTGTCATTAAGAGGCACCCTCGAGCAAAGACAAGTATCTATATTATATCATTTGACAAAGTGTATTGTTAGATTATTATTATGTTTATCTTCTATAGCTGGACTCACAGGTGAAGCTAGAAGACAAGCATTAAGAGATATGGGTGAAGGTATGAATATTTGTATATTAATTCATTGAAAACAATGTATTAATGTCGTAGTAACTAACACTAGAATTATGGAAATTTCGAGCAATGTTTAATTCACTCCAATAATATTTACAGAGGTTACCATCCTTTATAGAATAATTGGACAAGCTGCATTTACCTTGAGTTCATGCCAGATTCAATTATATCATACTGAAATTGTTCCTTAATTAGAAGATATAAGATAGCCATGCTTTGCTTTTGTTATGAAGGGGTAATTATTCGAGTCATACTAAACAAGTAGCGATCCAATAAAATACTGGCCAGAATTCAGAGTGAGTAAGTAATAGTTTAAAGCTAGCTCTAAGAATATGGCCCACAATTGTCTAAGTCAGAGGGCATAGACCTGAGAAGCATTTTGAGGTTATAATGTCCAAGGCTTTAACTTTTTTTTTGTTCACCTAACAATAAGTTTATGGTCAAACTAGTTGAAACTGTATTAGTGAAGGAATGGCTACTTCTTAAAAGCTCTTACAGGTGCTTTGAGCTTGAGATTAGACTATACTACAGCTATTTTAGGCAACCAGTAGCAGGTCAGTCTTGGCAGCAGGTCAGTCTTGGCAGTTAGCTGATGCTTAGCTAGGGCAGTAAACCGAGTGAAGCAGCTGATAGGCAAATCTACTCTCCCCCCTTCCCCAACTCATCTATCCGTACCTGAGGGAAGCAGGCTTTGTTCAAGCAATGCTAATTTCTTGGATAATCCTATTATAAAGAAACCCACTCTAGTTTCTCAAGTTTCTTTATCAGATAATTATATGGACTCTATTATAAAAAAACAACAACTCAGCTCTAGATTCTTTATCAGGATTAACACCTCAACTATATTTAACTCCCAAGCTAAACAATATAATCTTATTTCAGAACATTAATATCATAATGAGGCACCACAGATTTACAAACGAACCGTCTTGTCAGGATTGGACTAATTATTGTTTCATGTATGTGTACTTAGCTTAATGGAAACTTTCAGATTAATAATTGTTGTTTTGTGTATGTGCACTTAGCTAGCGAGACAAATGGAATTCACTTTCTTATTGTGTCAGTTCTCATTGTGTCAAAATTTTGTGAAAAGACAAAGTAAATTGCTTCAATAACAAACATTATTTCAAAACTCTTTCCTACTACATAATAGGAAATTTTCTTGTCTAACAGCCAATATTATGTTAATTAAAGCTTAACTCCTACTATAATACAAGTCCACATTTAAAGCAGAAATGCAATGTCATCTTTTAAACAGATGGATTTGTGACTCACAATGTTCCTGCAAACATAATATCCTAAGGCAACAAAAAGAGGGAATGACTACTCAAAATTTCCTGGTCCCTTTGAAAGTAAAGGAATTGGGTGGATAGTAATTACCAATATTGTTAGTGAAGAAGGGGGAAAACGAAGGACATCATTGATGTGAACAAATTTACAGTAGGACTGTGTAACAAACTGGATCTTGTAGGGCCTATGCTTTGTCTTTAAAGAATTCTAAGCTAGTTTTGTCTTCTTTACATACTCTTAGTTTAAAAAAAAAGCTATGATGTTGTTCTTTATTCTGTGTATCTTTATTTAATTAGATCCAGACAAGTTTCCAGAGCGTCGCAGCAAAGGTATGTTATTATTATTAGCTATTTACGAATTTTGCAACTGTGACAGAATTGATAATTCTCAGATTGCACTTTTTCTTGTTGTTTGATTATATTGCAAAGATTTGTAATACAGATCCTGGCTTAATATATAGTATCCTCGTTACATGTAATAATTATATCTATCTTTGTTTATTACAGGAGAAATAGTGACATCATATTCCACATGTTCTTTGACTTTGACATTTGTTGCTGTTTATTTGATATAATGAAAGAATGATTATGACATCATCTATAAATTGGGCAGTATGTTGTCATTGGCATCTGACTTTATCTGATGTATGTTTAATTAATAATAGTTAATATTAGTTTTTATTAGGTACTGAACAGAGCCTGATAACTGTTGCCACATAGAAAATGGATTAAAGTAAATAGGATGTGGCTTAGGGCAATATTTTTCCATATCACCTGTGTTCATAGTTATTACGTTGGGTTATTACGTCCCCCTAGGTTATAGAATTGTTCACCAACATGCATGTTTTAGCTGTAAAATCGTTTGTAATTGCTTATAATTAATAAAATTGATGTGATTATGGCAACTAATATATCTATTATATCTAGCTACAATATTATAATATGAAGTGTTACTTTGTTGCTGTTGTTTGTGTGTTTGTGTGTCAGTTCAATTGTGAGTGTGTAGCTGTGTTTGTATTGCAGTTGATATTAATGGTGCAGTTTGAGATATTTGCTCCTTGGAATAATCCTAATGGCATCGCTGAATTGGAGGCTACCATCATTTTTAGAGAATTCTTTATCCTTCATTTGTTCTATATCTTTGTATGAACTCAGTATGTGTGACATGTGTTGTTGCTGTTTGAGAGAAGCTTGCTAATAAGAATTCAAACTCTGAACATTTTTATGGCCAGACAATTGCATAATTCGACTATCTGGAACATCACAGTGGGCCAATTTTGTTATCATAGTTTTTTCTAGCAGAATGGTTTGTCTTCCTCCCTTGTAATGAGCCTTGAGTAGAAATTCTCTTCATAATCATCCCAATTCTATCATTTTCTACAAAATCTTCAAGCTCTTTGTCGTCTAATACTTTCTTCGCACGCTCGCTCTTTTCCCCCCTTTTCGGTCATTTCCTGATTTTCTCCTTCAACAGAACACGCTGAAAATAGCCAATCAGTGATGTCTTCAGAAAAAAAAAAGAAAGTAAAGCTTGAGTTTCTTCTTCAGGGAGATCTGGAACACTAGAGGAACCAGAAGCCATCGCACAAGAACTTTGTTACCAAGGTATTCGCGCATGAACAGTACTTAATAAATTTATTATCCATTGGATACCCGAGAATATCACGAGTCTGTTGGGTTAGTATTTACGCGAGTGCGGCAGGCACGAGCGTAAATACTAAGCCAACAGACTCGTGATATTCTCCTGTATCAAATGAATAATTGGCGAGCGAGACACTTACAGGTGTAACACAATTGAAAATCGGGGATGTTTGTTTATTGGCGAGCGAGCGTAGCGAGCGAGACAGTATTAGGGGTGGATAATGCAAAATCGGGTATTATGTTATATATTATGTATGTATGTATGTATGGATGGTACGTATGCTCTTTAAACGCGCGCGCGGGGAACGTTTTTCTCCTAAAAACACGGCTATTTAGGCTTCACTCCAGTTTATTCTGAAACTACAGCATTAAGCAAACCTTACTTTATACTTAAGCTCCTTGTTTTCATGACACAAAAAGTTGATTCGACAGGTTACTATGGCATTGAAGACCCTTTTCCAGACTGAATTTCAAAATTTCGCCGTTTTATGGGGGGATACGGAGTGCCGGTTGTTGGTTGTCAAGAGCCGTTGGTAGTCAGAATGCCGTAGTATTAATGCTATGGAAGCTACTACTTCTTGAGGGAAGCTGAGATAAGTACGCAATTCCATATTTGTTAGCTAAATATGCAAAATTAACTCTGGCCTTTCTTTTTTGTAGCTAAGAGCTAGTCAACAGTGACTGGTAAATTCAAATAGTCAGATTGGCTCAAATTTGGTACTACAAAAGTTACCACTGCTCAAGAAAATGAGGTAATAAAGTAATTTTGTATTTGTGTGTGCTAAAATTTATTGTCTTTTTTTTTGTAGGTGAGAGCTTGTTGTCAAGAATTCAAGGTAATTCAGATAGTCAAAGTAACTTCAATTTGATACTACAGAAGTTATCAATATTCAAGAATGATGTAAGTAGTAATTCCATAATATTTGTTGGCTAAAATTAATAATAATAACACTGGTTTATTTTTTATGGTAGCTGAGAGCTTGTTCAAGAGTTACTGGTGATTGAGATTATCAGAATGGTTGATGTTTGATACTACAAAAATTACCATTAATAAGGTAAGAGAGTGATTTTGTATTTGTTTGCTGAAATCAAAATGTCATAACTGCTATTATAGTGTTTGCATGAAGTAAGCTAAAACATAGTAACATTTTATGTTACCTAACTATCAGGCTCGCTCGCCATTTGTGCTCAAGCACACCACTAGTTTATATATATGTTTGGACGTATGTATGTTATTTTGTACTTTGACCCTCCGTATTTTTGTGTTCGCTCCGCGTTCGACCCCGTTCCAAACTTCACTAAACAAAATCCGCCGGTTTAGCGACCATTACCCGTATCACCTTAGAAATTGAATTGTTTACTGCTTTGAATTCTTTTGCGGGTGCAGTTAAAACGCAAAAACTTATGGGAGCTCCATTTCTATTCGAGGTAGTCGATATTTGTCACAGTTATAAGCCCTACTCAACAGCATTAACTTGTAAAATCATTGTCCACTAGACGAACCACGAAGGTAAGTCTTGCGTAAGTATGTTCAGTTGTGTGAAAGTATTGTGCGTTACAACTACTATTAAGAATGTCACATAGAAAACTTTAAATAACGTGACTTGATTTTGTTGCTTCTTTTTCAATTCAAACAGTTGCGGGGAGCGGTTAGTATGGCATTGAAACCCCTTTACCGCATACGTAATTTAAAAACTCGACTTTATTTTAGTAGCTTGTATTAGTCGTTAAAATCAATCGTTTAAGGCTCGCTCGCCATTTGTGCTCAAGCACACCACTAGTTTATTTATTTGTATATATGTATGGACGTATGTATGTCATTTTGTACTTTGACCCTCCCGTTTTTGTGTTAGTTATGTGGTTGACCCCGTCCCAAATTGCACTAAACAGAATCCTCTGGTTTATCGATCAGTACCCGTATCACCCTAGAAATTGAATTGTTTACCTCGGGTGCAGTTAAAACTTGAAAACTTAAGGGACATCCATTTCTATTCGAGTTAGTGGCGGTGGTAAGTCAATGCGCTCTTTGTCATGGTTATAAGCCGTGCGCAACAGTATTTACTTGAAAATACATTGTCCACTAGAGTACTGCGAAGGTAAGTCTGTGTAGGTGCATGTCCAGTTGTGTCAAAGCATTGTGTGTTACAACCACTACTTAGCTAAAGAATATCACCAAGAAAACTTTTAAATAACGTGTATTGTTTTGTTGTTGTTTTTTTCCTTACAAGCAGTTGCAGAGAGTTGTTACTATGGCACTGAAATCCCTTTACACTGTATGTTAAATTTAAAAAACTGGACCTTATTTTTAGTAGTTTCAGTGTTAGAAGTCTAAATCATTCATATAAAAATAGTATAGTCTTTAGGCTCGCTCGCCATTTGTGCTCAAGCACATCACTAGTATATATGTATTGTTGGGTATATTGGTCTGTTTTTCTGTCTGATCTGTTGTACCTGTTTTTGAAAGTCCTCCACATGCATAGTGTATCACTGGTCAACAGCACAATGTATCCCTGAGGAACGTCTGAAGTAGCTCGTGTTGAGACAAATAGGAAAGTGAGGCCACTACAGGCTCAATGTAGCCAGCAGACCAAGTTGGACTGGGGACTGCAGACTTTGGGGGTTACCAGGACTCACTTTTAGGTTTATTATGAAGTTTGATAATCCAGAGAAAAAGAATAAGTGACTAAGGAGGCCCAAGTCAATGTTTTAGAATATTTAGCACAACATGACCTAACCATCAACATGGATGATGTCGGTCATCATTCTCAATGTCATATTTCATCATAGCTAAAATATCTCTAAAAATATTTTTTATTTTCCTGATATTGCCATCAGTTCCTTGTTTTTTTATTCATGATTAAATTATCTATTCACTCTTTTTCTATATTCTAGTCAAAAATACGTCTTGTAAATTAGTTTTGTTAATTGCTTTCCTTCCTGATTTTAGCAGTTCCTGCATTTATTATAGTTAGGGTAGTCATAATGTAATGTATTTAAAAAAGAATAAATCTTGTGTAGGAACTACAATAATATAGCCAACAATTTTCCTTAAGTAGCTATAGCTATTTCACCTCTTCTTGAACCCCCCCCCCCACTTCAAAATCCTACATCCACCCTTGTACTCTATCCTAATACTCTATCTTATGCTTACTATATCTTAATGCTGGCATGTGATATTCTAGGTTAAGGAAAGTATCAGAAGTTATAAGGCTGTGAGGTGGCAATACAGGACTTCATTGTACACATAGGTGTTGCCACCCTCAAAAAGTATTAAATAGGGACATAATATTAAAAAATATGAATTCGAGTCATACGTCTACTTGGAGTACTGACTTAATTTTTGTAGTAAGCCTGTAATGCTGGGGAAATGAGAAATAGCTCTTGTACAGATGTTCTTCAGTAGAAGTAGAAAGACAAAATTCTGTAAGTTCATGTCGCATACTGCTGATGCAGTTTCTCAGAAGTATGCCACAACAATTTCTGAACCACGTGGAACTCGACTTCCTACACTCCATTATTACTAGTCTGGCGCCGCCAAACCCTTTACCGAACCGCTACGCTGGGAATGGGTCTGGGTACTTGGGCATACCTGATTTGTTCTGCCACACTTATATCGCAGCGATCAATAGGAATAGCTCTCCTCAACCACAAAATAGAACCCCCGTACGTGTCCACCCCCTTTCAATGCTAAGTGTAGCGATCATGGCTAATTTGCGGTAGAAATTCAGGTATGAAGTAGGTGGGGTACTCACCACTTCAGCATTTCTCCAGAACAAAGTGAAACTACCCAGGAAAGTATGAAATCACTTGCTCGCGTGGTTACGACGTGATTAGGCGGTGACGTTAGGCGCCTCTGCCCACCTCGGGGGAGAGCTTCGGTAAGCTAAAAATTTAGCTCAAACTTAAAAGTAGAAAAATAAATGGTCCTGGTTCTGAGTAAGTTAAATCAATGGATAATTGTCAGTAATCTACAAAATCGGAGCGTGACAGTCAGACAAACAGACAGACAAACGTGACAGTCAGACGAACAGGCAGACCAACGTGACAGTCAGACAAACAGGCAGACAAACAGACAGACAAACAGACAGACAAACAGGCAGGTATGACTATACAATAACCTCCTATCGGGCTTGCGCTCTAACACATAATGGAGTATTTCCATCAAAACAGTCTGATCTCCCGCCAATATCCCACCATTTGATAATACACGAGTAGAAACAATCGCGCAGGAGTAGCAGAAGTATACTTTGAGAAGTTGTGGTGTTTTAGTTTAGCTTCTTGTTGTCTCATATTCGTTTACAGCATCTCTCCATATATCGTCTGAGCTCACGCGGCAAGGTGCACCAGGCTGCCTCTCCTCCAGTAGCCGTTCTCGGACTCTGCCACCTGAACTCAAGTGGATGGATCCACCACGCTCGATTTCTGCGGAGCGAAGACTTCCCAAGCTGCCCAGATCTAATACCTTCATCTCTGGCTATCTCCAATGAACTACTCTCTCTTCTGACTCTTTGTTATTGTGTATTGATGTTTGTTTATTCTTGATATAGGCGGGCTCTTTTTAGAACCAATACAAACTAATTGAAAAAAAATTGCTCGGGTACTGGTAGTACGAGATATTGTGGTGGGGCTATTTCTTAAGAATTGCGAGTGGAATTAAAGTTCCAAATTTTGGATTAGTTTTTCTTGGAATCTAATAATGAGAACGACATAAAAATTTTACACACGGGTAAACAAAAAAAAATGAACTGCACTACAACGAGAATTTTTCAGTATCTTATATATACAAAAAATTACGAATATATCAAAAAGAACTCGTTGCCTTGCCGTAGAGTATCGGCTCGGCTAGTAGTGCACCAAATTGCGGAGCTCCAACTTACCGCACCGCTCCAAAAAAGTGCCTCAAAGTTCTATAACCAAGGCCCCTATATTTCCTCCAGATTCACTCTAAATTAGTGAGCGGCTCCTTCGGCAGGTACTTTGTCCTTGTGTTGTAGTGGAGAAGCCCCTGTAACTATACAATAGTAGTAATCGTGCATAGTAGTAATCGTGCATAGCAACCATCAACAACAAATTGCGTAGGCGGTGTGCGGGCACCCTTAAGATCTCTCCATCAAGGTTTGAACAGGGGAATTTCAGTGCACTCTATTGAGCAGGCAGTAAGACCACAAGTCTTGCTGGCTCCTTTGCTGATTGGCTTGCAGGGAGCTCAGCTTCATCAGCACCACTTCACATTTCATTTTCTCATTGATTCACTTGCCGACGCCGTTTCTGCTGTTCAAACCAAGAAATTAAAACATTTGAACAGAGTGCTGCACTTTCTTTTGGAACATACATACCAAACTTCACAGTTCAGTTTTTGTCTAATAGTTGTGGATATCTAGACCATAACATCCAGACCCTTGATGTCAATGATATGGGGCTGATTGCTACCGTAATTTCTGAATCCAAGAAAAGTATTCCAATACCAATTGTGAAAATCTGGTTCTGTAGAAAATGTATTGAAATGGAAAGTATCGTTTGCCCGCAATATTCCCCAATAAAGGGGAAGTCCGGAGTTATTGCGTTGGGTTATTGCGTCCCCCTAAGCTTCATTTTTATGCTTATTGCGCGTCCCTAGATGGTCTGCTAATTCTATAATACCATTCTGTACCAATTGCATTAATTTGGTTAAATAAATTACCTCTTGTGAATGCAGAGACTTTTTATTTCTAGTTATGAGAGTGCACCGCTCTAGGGACCCGCAGTAAGCATAAAAATGAAGCTTTTTTGAAAAGATTTTCAATGACTTCGTCAGAATAAAAAAAAATGAATAATTTCTTGGCAGCCTCCATTACATTAGCCACTGTAGAACATGCAAGATATGTAGTAGCTATTTATATATATATAATAACACATTAACTAACTTATAATAATTATAGCCCCTAATTACTTTCGCCAACTTCAATGAGAACCATTATCTAGTACTAGCTACAGACGCTACATCCGTTTCCAAATCGGGTATTTGTAGTCGCAATGAAATAGTTTCTGTCGCTTGACTTCACTTGAACGCAGACTCAGCTGGATAATTAATATTACAGTGCCACAGACTGTGCTCAATAAACATACTCTATTTATTTGTATCTCCAATATGACTTTCTTGTTTAACATTTTGATTATAGCAAGTTAGTGTGGACAATTAGTAATTGTTACCTGTAGGGGAAATAACCCTTACCAGATATAAGACAAATTTATCATCTCATCTAACAATACTCAAGAGATCATTAATTCATCTGCTTAATTAAAAGGCAGATTGTTGTAGTTTAAATAGCATCCATGCAAACATTGGTCACATTTGCTCTGGTAAAACACAAGCCAGAAACCCAAAATAATTTTTTTCCCTCTCTCTACATCCTCCCCCCCCCCCACTTACATTTTGTTAATCTAACTCAATAGTGATGCAAGGATTACCTTGCCTTTCCCACCACAAGTGTTATATAGAACAATACTTGATGTGTATCCTATAGTGTTTTTTAACTTAAAATGGATAGACCCCTTATTCTTAATAGGTCTAAATATCTGCACCTATAAATATCTGATTCAACAATATTTTGGCTAATCTCCCAAAGAAAGGAATTATGTCCACTTGAAGTTGGGATAACTCCCCAGGCGTTATTTTTGAAATTTTGTCATTATTTTATATTGCAGCACGTAAATTGTCCGTTCAAAAATGTATGGGGAAGATCGCTCTTTAATTGAAATCGTAAGGGGAAAGTAAAAAAGCTAGGGGAAGGTGAAATAGCACGGGGAATGTCAAATATCAAATATCGTGGGGAAAGTGAAAACCAAGTGATATACCACTGTAGCTAAACTAGTGGTGTGCTTGAGCACCAAAGCTGCTAAAAAAAGTTGAATTTTTTTTAAATACGTGTACACGAAAAAAAGAAAGAGAACGTTTAAATAGCGTGACTTGATTATATTTGTTGTTTCTTTTTCATTCAAACAGTTGCGGGGAGCGAATCGCAGAAAGCGCAGTATGCATATCACAAGATTTATTGGGGCTGTAAACGTCGGTGCAAAGCATAAAACAATGAATCATTACTGGCGAGCGAGCGACACTCTGAGGGGTAACACAATTGAAAATCGGGGATATTTTTGTTTGTTTATATAAGTGCTGACGCATGCATGCCATATTGACCCTCGCGTATTTTTGTGTTCACTTCCTCCCTTTCAATGGCCATGCAGCAATGTTGTCGTCCGGTACAAATCAGTATTATAGGTTTGACTCATGACCCTTTCCCACTTAGCTGTTTGGGGATCTGGTTACACTAGACTAGTTGCAAAAGTAGAGGAATTTATTGTCTTGACTATATTAAAGTTGCCGCTTGTGATAGCGGTGGAGGGTTGAAAAAAGAGAAACTTGGTTTGTTGAGAGTGAGACTGTAGCATAGCAGTACCACTTAACGATATAAACACACAATTTGTTTGTTCCCAGGTGGTTGTCTAGCTCAGTGGCAGAGTGCTTGTGCGCTATACAGGCGGTCACGGGTTCGATTCCCATGGCGACCAAATATTTTTAATTCTGTAGCTATTGTTTAAAAAATGTGAAAGAGAAAGAATAGATCTCATTAAAAAGTTGTTTGGTGGTCACTGCAGTTATCAGGGTGACAACCTAACTGTTTTGACTTAAAGAGAGACTAATCAAGATGAAACAGTAGAAAATTGATATGCCTTAAAAAAATATGAGGCAAGCAGCTAGAATGTTACAGCTTCTTTACCTGATAACCTAACATATATCATTGTGCAGGAGGTTGTTGGGTGTAATATAGGTAATGTCTCTTTTATTTCATTTTTTTAGGCAGTATGGTGATGGTACATTCTACACCACCTCCTCCTTTACATTCAGATTCAGGTAACTTATTCATAACTGCATAATGTAGGTCTAATACATGTTAGATATGCAGAATTTTGTATGTATTCTCTTGCTTATTAGTACATTCCACACAATTGCTTGGTATATAGAACATACAAGAAAAAACAATCCAAGTAAAAAAATGTATCTCAAATTTAATTATTGCTATTATAAATTTTTAACTCAAAAAAAAATACAGCAAACCATACCAATGTTTGTTCTCTAGTTACTCATTGCTTTTTAATAATCTAGTGCGATCAAAAGTCAATGCCTGTCTGTCGTTCCATATTTCCGTTGGTCCATCTGTCCATCTTTCCGTTGGTCCATCTGTCCATCTATCCATCCGTCTGTCTATCCATCCATCCGTCCATCTGTCTGTCTGTCTGTCCATTTCTCCATCTGATGATTTTGTATTGGCTACACTGTAAAAAACGAGGTGTTACAGTACACCTTTTTTGGTGCTTCAGCTACACTGGCTGTAGTACACCCCATAGGGTGTAATAGTACACCCCAAAATAGTGTTCCATTACACCCTTCAAACACCCCTGTGTAACTCCCAAATAGAGTATTGTAATACACCTCTATTATACTCATTTTGGTGTTACCTTACCCCCAGATTGGTATTAAAATACACTCCTGCATGACACCATTTACACTTGATGATACTAAATAAGTATTAGCGTCAGCAGCTAGCCGAATCTGTTAGGGGTGTGGTCAATAAACTCTAACCACACCCAATTTATTGTAAACTTAGCCTGTTATATTCTTTACACTTCTGCACTGTCTTCTAAGAGTTAAGTTACATTGTAAATAGCTATCTTACATGTAAGCAGCACTTCACTATTACCAGTGGTTTGCTATGAATATAATTAAATCTTCCAATACACCCTTATTGGTGTAAATACAGAGTGCTAACTAATGTGAGTGCAACAGTACACCCTATGGGTGTAACCATACACTTCAGAATTCAGAGGTGTAGCTGTACACCCCAGTACGGGTGTAACGGAACACCTCGTTTTTTACAGTGTAGCTAGTGTGTAGTAGTGCTTTCGAAGTTTCACTTTGATATGTATCTGCAATTGTTAATGAGTATGTTGTTTATTGACAGGTGATCGCAGAGATAGAATTCAACAATTTATTGATGAAGGTAATTTGAATTGCATATGTAAATTGTAAACAAAAGTATTGACAATTACTATCTGAGAAAAAAATTGGCACATCTTTATTAAGAACTGTTTAATGATCATCATGGTGGCAGTAATAAAAATAGTAGGTTATAGAATTAATATGTGGGACAGTATTAGGCATGGATTTTGTCTAATGCAAGGGTTTTTTTTTTTTTTTAAAAGAAGGGAAGGGGGGCAATGTCCCCCTTGATACTTTTTTAAATTGCATACCTAGTAGATATTGGCTAAATGTGTGCCACAATATAATATTTAAATTGTATATAAAAGATTGCTATATAAATCACTTTTAATTAAGATCACTGTTGTTTATGTGACTATTTGTTTAGCTGGACTTACAGGTGAAGACAGGGCAAGATTTTTAAGAGAGTTGGGTGAAGGTAAATACGATTTTATTTATGCTTGATAAAATTTTCTTTATGTTTTGATTAATAGTATCATCTGCTAGTTGCTCAGATATAATGTGCTCTAGCAGGGGTTTACAAATGTCATGTTAAGAGGGAAGGAAGATGATTGACCACATAAAGCATTATTCCCGCTTCTGCCATTCCTCCCCCTATCGATCATCAACTCTACCCAATGTTAGCTAGCCATGATCTTTGGCTATTATACAAATTATTTATTTATTATTGTGTTTTTTGCTAATGTATATTGACCTTTTTTACATACATACATACACATATACATGCATGCACACATACATACATACATACATATATTCATACATGCATTCATATATACATGCATTCATACATACATACATACATACATACATATATACATACATAGTGAAAATAACCTATAAAGTGATATTATTTTTATGAATATGTTTGTATCAAAAGAGCATCATATTTTTTTTGGTTTGTGAATATAAAATCAAATAATCTTCTCTAGCTAAACTGGAATCAAGATGCCGCATTTCTTGTTCATTTTGGTGTGTGTTTTATTAGATGTAGATACGTTTATGGGAGCACTGGGACTAGATGTTGCAGTAAGACAACCAGAAGAAGAAGAAAACAAAGGTAGAAAGTACTAAATAATATGGTTTTTATTTACAAATGCTATGAAAAATAAAGTAATTAGTTACTATGTTGTAAGCTTCATGCTTGTGATTTGAGAATAAAAATAACAGTTTTTAGCCAGATTGATGTGAGTGGACAAAAAAAACCCAATAATTTTTTAACATTATTCCAGAATTATGTCGATAAAAGTGGACAAAAAAGAGCTCATTAATGTTTAACATTATTCCAAAATAATATGGATAAATAAACAACGTCAAAACTACAGTCACTAAGTGGTAATCCAAGCTTGCTAAATAGTTAGATTGTGAAATTTACTAGCAATAATAATGTGTAATTAGTTTAAATGAAGAAATGTACACATGGGAGTAACACAGCACATATACACTAGGACTAACACAACACATGTACACATAGGACTAACACAACACATGTACACATAGGACTAACACAGCACATATACACATAGGACTAACACAACACATGTACACATAGGACTAACACAACACATGTACACATAGGACTAACACAGCACATATACACATAGGACTAACACAACACATGTACACATAGGACTAACACAACACATGTACACATAGGACTAACACAGCACATATACACATAGGACTAACACAACACATGTACAGTTCGTACAGCTTAAAGAGTAGAAAGTACAGATCTCAAAACTTAGACTAGTTGCAATCACAACAAGCTTAGCCATACCTTTTTTGTGTTGTTAGATCCCAATCCACTCAAAACTAAGTCATATAAAACAGCATAAGTATAAGAACTACGCTATCTCCATAGACATTCCATACATTAAGCGCCATTTTTTTTGATGTCACAAATTCGTCCGTCCTACGTCACAACTCGTAGTTAAACTAGAGCCGTGAGATGGCCGTTGTAACTTTGGAAATAGTCCCTCGAGCAAAAGTGATGGCGTATTCCCGATGTTGCTTGGAGTTGGTTGCTCATTAGTGGGAGGAGTAGTTCAGCACAAGATTTAGACTTGTAGGCGATAGGGCTGAAGAGTATAGCGGTAGCAATCCCGATGGAAAGAACTGAAGTGATGATGATGGAGTCTATACGCAGCGGAGTCTCAATACAAGGTTGGTGGAATTGTCGGAGCTGGTACCAGTCAGGGTGGAGTTGGTCATGGTTGAGACAGAGTTTTAAGTTGCTCCAATGGCTTCCCCTGCAAGTATAATAGAAGGATGTTATTCTAAATGACCGTCTCAGACTAGTACACTACATACAAGTTATAGCCCGTTACCCGAGCGACCGAGCTTGTCGTTAAGAACTATAAATCGGATACAGTCTGGTATGCTCGTAAGAAAATGTATTAGCGGGGAAAAGTCTGATATAGTTCTTAGCAACCATAATTATGGTGGAAGGCAGATCAAAGCAAAATGGAATAATGAAGAGTTTGGGTACTTTAATACAATTACTAAGATAGCTAACGCTATACTTTGCTCGTTGTTTATGTTTGGGCTATAAAATAGTTATTAAACCAAAATCATTAGGTTTGTATTTCGATTTATAAATCCTCGCCACTTGGACTGCGCCCTCGTGTCTCAGAGTTTATAAATCGCATACAAACCTCAATTTTGGTTTATAACTATAACTTATAGCTCACAGACCGTTTGTATCCACCTGCTTCGTGGTTTTTGGCGCCAAAGTTAATTGATTGTTTGCGTGGCTCGGTTACGGGCCATCTCCCGCGTTTTACCAGCGTGTCCAACATCCCCTGGTTTAGTTCACAAATGCGCAAGCGCAACACTCTGACATCACAAATACGTCGTCATTGAGATAAGAGCTTCGCAAACGTCACAACTTACACCGAAAATACTAACACTCTCACAAAAGCATTTTTATTTCCCTTAATTTTCAAGATAGGGGTTTCAAATTCATATGGATTAAAATACAACTATTTAGGTATTTTATATTAAATTCCCAAGACACTTACTTCAAAATTGCAAAAATTATCAGCTTACAGCATTTGGGGAGTTCAGTTTTTTATAAACAATGAAATTAAAAATAAGTAAAATAGTATTAAAATATAAAAATTTGGTACAAATCAAATTAATGAGCCATAGATTCAGTCTGCAAAATTTTTAGACACTCGAATTCAATTTACTCTTTTTCTGGCTTAAAAACATCAAAAATATCCTCCATTTATAGGGTCACTTCTTCTATCTATTACCACAGTTGTGACCACAAACCACAATTTTTTAAAACATAATCAACTTCAATATATATTAATTTGTGTGTGTGTGAAGTTTCAGCTTCCTGACATCAATCTGACTGCACATGTATACATTTAAAGAACAATTAACAAAAAACAGAACTTTCTACTCTTTAAGCTGGACGAACTGTACACATAGGACTAACACAACACATGTACACATGGGACTAACACAGCACATATACACATAGGACTAACACAACACATGTACACATCGGACTAACACAGCACATATACACATAGGACTAACACAACACATGTACACATAGGACTAACACAGCACATATACACATAGGACTAACACAACACATGTACACATAGGACTAACACAACTCATGTACACATAGGACTGACACAACACATGTACACATAGGACTAACATAACTCATGTACACATAGGACTAACACAACACATGTACACATAGGACTTACACAACACATGTACACATAGGACTAACACAACACTTGTACACATAGGACTAACACAACACATGTACACATAGGACTAACACAACACATGTACACATAGGACTAACACAACACATGTACACATAGGACTAACACAACACATGTACACATAGGACTAACACAACACATGTACACATAGGACTAACACAACACATGTACACATAGGACTGATACAACACCATAGGTGCCAACTGTCCAGGATCATCGGGACAGTCCCGGAAGCCTGCAGGCTAGTGAAGTAGTAGGCCTTTGGGTATTTACTTATAGCTGTGCTAGCCAGCTGGCTGTCTAGACCTAATCAAAGCTACTAGTAACCACACTAACTATAAACATGCCACAAGTAAAAGGCTAAAGCTAGCTGCTACTGCTGTAGCTCGCTTTTGCATGTGCCTGATATACATGAGTCATAATGAAGACATGCACAAAACAATAATGCAATCACACTTCAATCACGTGACTTGACTTCAGTTACTCATCATCAGGGGCGGATCTAGATGGGGCTCGAGGAGTGTCGTTCGAGCCCCCCTTTTCTACCTACAATATAATACTTACAGTTTTTCCACTTCCAAAGTTACTAGCTACCTCCCATCAATCAAGCAAAACTAGAACGAAAGAAAGACTTGATGCGTCACAACATTTAGCGGTACTATTTCTAATTAACGCACACATTCACTATTCGATGTGCATGAGTAAGCATTTTTATTTTTGTTGATTGTTAGTGGATTTTTTGTGAGTGTCTCTGCCTTGGTATGTCAAGGCAGAAAAGACTTGATGCTTTCTTCAAGCCTCCTAGCAAGTGAGTCTATTTAATAGCTATAGATAACTTTGGCTAGCAAAGTTAGATGTGGTTCCTCAAGTACCTCGAACAGCTTCTCGGCAACAACATCGCGAAAATATTGAACATAGCTCAACTGAGGAATACTATCGTAGATCCATTATCCTTCCTTTGTTAGATAATTTGATCTAGCAAATGAATGATAGATTTGGTAGCACTCAGATGATAGTAGCAAAGTTAATTAATTTAGTGCCTTCTGTAATTACTACATTTACTGAACTTTCATATGAGGATGCAACATAGTTCTTTAAGGATGACCTGCCTAGTTCTTCTTTGGTTCCAACTGAAGTGTGGAGGTGGAGGCAGAAATGGTGCCAGGTGGATGCTGCTGAGCAACCTGCTACACTCTACACTGCTTTAAAAGCATGTGATAAAGATTTTTTCCCTAACATTCATGTATTTTTACGTATTGCTTGTACGATTCCGGTTACTTCATGTGAAAATGAGAGGGCCAATAGTGTACTTAAAAACTTAAAGACCTTTTTACGTAATACAATGGGGTAAGAGAGGCTTTCATCATTAGCACCTATGCACATTCATTACAATTTACCAATTAATCTTGATGTGCAATAGAAAAATATCACTCTAAATACTTGTATCATAATTCATATCATAAATTCAATTCTAATTCAGTTAATTTCTCCAAGTCTAACTGCTATATATTGTCAATCATGTATCACTTTAGGCATCGAATAAACTGATAAATTGGGGCCCATAAAAGTGGGTATAAATTTTTTTGCACATTTGGAAGTATATATCCACTTGATCTTCAAAAAGAGCCCCCCCTTTTCAAATCCTGGATCCGCCTCTGCATCATATACACACTAGTTTGAACAGGTCATGTCTGAAGAAGGTCTTCCTCTACCAAAAAAGCAGAAATTGAAAAGGCAGTGTCACTTTGATAGAAAGTGGGTAGAAGAATTTCAAGGAATAGGTAGAAGTTCAAAAGGTTGAAGAAGAACAGCTATTGTAATTTTAAACTTTTGCATAGATGTCATTAAAAATTATGTCATTGTGGGTGTGCTATTTGGGTGTGGCCAGAGTGTGGTTTTTGTCCCTGAAATAGATTCTGGAAAAAGTTGGCACCTAATGCAACATATGTACACATAGGACTGACACAACTCATCTACTAAACAATATATGTATGTACAGATAGAATTAACACAACACATGTACACATAGGATTGACACCATAGTTATAGCATCATTTATAGCAGTTACTATAATTTTGTTACACTGATGATGGCTAGCTGAATAGCAGCCAAAACATTTGTTTAATAAAAAAAATTTATCAATCAAGTATGCCTATACCTAGTCAAACAAATATTGTCTAGTATACATGTGCTGTGTTAGTCCTATCTTTATATGAGTTGTGTTAGTCCTATGTATATATGAGTTGTGTCAGTCCTATGTGTACATGTGCTGTGTTAATCCTATGTGTATATAAGTTGTGTTAGTCCTATGTCTATATGAGTTGTGTCAGTCCTATGTGTACATGTGTTGTGTTAGGCCTATGTGTATATGTGTTGTATTAGTCCTATGTGTATATAAGTTGTGTTAGTCCTATGTGTACATGTATTGTGTTAGTCCTATGTCTACATGTGTTGTGTTAGTCCTATGTGTATATAAGTTGTGTTAGTCCTATGTGTACATGTGTTGTGTTAGTCCTATGTGTACATGTATTGTGTTAGTCCTATGTCTACATGTGTTGTGTTAGTCCTATGTGTATATAAGTTGTGTTAGTCCTATGTGTACATGTGTTGTGTTAGTCCTATGTGTATATAAGTTGTGTTAGTCCAAGTACATGTATTGTGTTAGTCCTATGTGTATTATGTGCTGTGTTAGTCCTATATGTATGAGTTGTGTTAGTCCTATGTGTATATAAGTTGTGTTAGTCCTATGTCTACATGTATTGTGTTAGTCCTATGTGTATTATGTGTTGTGTTAGTCCTATGTGTATATAAGTTGTGTTAGTCCTATGTGTATATAAGTTGTGTTAGTCCTATGTGTATATAAGTTGTGTTAGTCCTATGTGTACATGTGTTGTGTTAGTCCTATGTCTACATGTGTTGTGTTAGTCCTATGTGTATATAAGTTGTGTTAGTTCTATGTGTACATGTATTGTGTTAGTCCTATGTGTATTATGTGTTGTGTTAGTCCTATGTGTACATGTGTTGTGTCAGTCCTATGTGTACATGTGTTGTGTCAGTCCTATGTGTACATGTGTTGTGTTAGTCCTATGTGTACATGTGTTGTGTCAGTCCTATGTGTACATGTGTTGTGTCAGTCCTATGTGTACATGTGTTGTGTTAGTCCTATGTGTGCATGTGTTGTGTTAGTCCTATGTGTATATGAGTTGTGTTAGTCCTATGTGTGCATGTGTTGTGTTAGTCCTATGTGTACATGTGTTGCGTTTGTTCATATACAAGAGTTTTGTTAGGGTAATTTTGTGTGCATTTTTACAAATATCAGACATTCTTAGACAACTTCAAGATTGAATGAAGTTAAACGTATTTTTGATAATGCAATTTCTTGTAATTAGTATAGTTTTGTTCACATAATCACACACATTTTAATAAACCATTAATTCACTAGCGAAGTCTAAGTAATTGTTAACATCACACTAGGACTATGAGTATTTAGTTAAAATTATTTGCCAAATAAGTTGATATAATTATTAGTGGGGTAATTTTACTCATGTTGTGCTAAATGTTATGCAGTCACTGGTTCAACTGAGGATCATATGAGGAAGTTAAATTTTTTGTTGGCAGGTAATATTCCGAATTTTGCGATTAATAATTTGAAAAAGCAAGAATCATATTCAATATTCTGCATGAAATAAAAATTTCCTAATATAATCTTTATTTACAATAGCGGAAGTTTTGACAGGAATAAAATCCAGGTGAAATTGAGTTCAAGGTCTTTGACTAGATAATTATATGAGTACTCTGAAAGCATTATGGGGGGAAAATTGAGCAACTTTTAAGTTCAGACTCACTCTATTTACTCTATGAGAATTTTTTCAAGTTTGTACAAAAATTTCGACAATTTTAACATCACAATTATCAAGTTCTGACACTTCATGAAAAATATAGATAGAAACTTTCTCACCGGTTGACACCGAAAAGGTGTTCTGATGTGGCACATAATTGGTGGTCTGTTGAGTATGAGACTGCAGCAAGTGGTACTACTCAACAGTATAAAGGAAAAATGTGAAGGTCTTGGAAGTCGAGGGTTGTCATAGCTCAGTGGTTAGAGCACTGGTGGCTGAAGCCAGTGGCCCTGGGTTTGATTCCCGAGATGACCAAGATTTTTCGTTTTTTTCCTTTGCTTTTTTCCAGACCCCTTAGGTGAGAAAGTTTCTATCTAATTTTAACATCACCTGAGCAAACACAACATTCCAATTCAATTCATAACAGAAGGCGGTGACAACAATTTATCCATTGTAATTGAAATAAAGGAGGAAATTTGTTATCACATTATTATATCGAAAGTAAGCACACTCTGACCATTAAATCACAAATTCAATCGCCACCCTAAATTTTTATCAGAAGTAGCCAGATGTCCTGGGGAACTTTGCAAATGTAGACAATGAAGTGAACCATTTAAAATTACTAAGGCTATCTATTGTCAGTTATTAGCATACACATCAAACTGGAGTTTTGTACTGAGATGAATTGAAAACCATGACTTTGCCCTTCATTGAAGACACTAGTGAGACATGGAGCAAATTTTTATACCTCCAAAAATCATAAAGAAACATCTTTTAATTATCAAGAACTCTTAGAATATTTCTTAGCTATTGCATGTAAATAATATCACAAAATTACAGAATAGGAAGGGAGAGGCATAGAATATACTTCTTCTGGAGTAAAATTACATCCACATTAGGTATAACTGAAAGGAAATTAGAGAAAGAATGATGTCTGGTTAATGGCCTCGAGCTCTCTCCATTCCTGTCAAAACTTTAGCTTAAGCATACCCAATTATTTCATATAATATGGTCAATTGTAATTTACTTCAAAACAAACAAGTGCACAGGCCAAAACAAATTGTAATTATAGTATAAAATGTTATGTTTCTAAGATATTTATGAAAGAAGTTGAAATTATTAATATAACTGCAAATATGATACCTGCAGTTCTATGGAATCAAGTACAACTACCTGTATTAAGAATCGTAACCAGTATACTGTCTTTTGTTATTAGTAAATATTATTTTGAAGCAATACAATAGTATCAGACAATACTAAAACATTTTACAGTAGTGATGGAATTCAATTGAATAAAATATATTGAAGAAGCACAACATATTGATGATGTCATAGCATTTGACTGGTGTGAAGTAACTAAGTGATGTGCTTGAGCACAAATGGCGAGTGAGCCTGAGCCTGTGCACAAATGAAACACTTCAGAAGAATCTATCAGTCAACTTCAAAAGTATAAATAAATAGCTTTTGTGACCATAATATATCTCATAATATAGAACTACTTTAATTCTTGCCTTAATTTCCTGAGTAGTACTGGTATATTCTGTAGCCTCTAATATCACATTCTGACTATCTGAGTTATACCAGTAGCTTTTGACAAAGCACTCTCAATTACTATGTTTAAATGGCGAGTAATTAAAAATATGTCTAATAAAGGGACTCAATACCATAGTAACCTTTCGCCATATTATTTTGCGACTAAAACAAACAAACAAGCAGTTCTAAAGAATTACTACAGAGTAAGGTTTTATGACCTAAGTGCATCTTGTGGCATTTAGAAACAACCTTATACAAAGGGGTAAATAAATAAATTCAGCTCATGATATTGTACAGACTGTGTTCTCTGAAATTTATGATAAAGTGCTTTGAAGTTCAAGCATTAAGCTTGATTGGGCTCTTTGAAGTGATACCTGCATTTGTGAGTTAGCTAATTAGCTGGCTAGATTATTAATCTAGGATGATGTTATTAAATACACAATTATGACTTTAATACAAAAGTCAACTTTTGATTCTTGCTTCAACAGTCCCTGTAGAAATGAACACAATGTCTTACCTAATTCGATCAAAATCATCCAGCATCCCAAAAGGAAACAATTAATAGAGTGGTAATTTTAAACAAACTCATGCCTTTCATTCTAAATTATGGAAGCACAATAATTATTGATATTGTATATTGTTCTAGTTCTTAGTAAATAATAGCATTAATTAATACACCCTGCTCTACACTTGACCATTGCCATACCTACTTCCTGGCCTAACTAATTAATACACCCTGCTTTACACTTGACCATTGCCATACCTACTTCCTGGCCTAACTAATTTTTTGAACCCAAGCCACCCGTGACACACACACACATATATATATATAATACTTATAGCACGAGTCAGAGTACAATATGGGAAAGTATTTTACGAGCACGCAAAATATTTTCACGAGCCAAAGGCGAGTGAAAATGTGGCGTGAGAGTAAAATATCATTCCCATATTGTACGACGAGTGTGATAAGTGATTTATTGCTTCTTTGAAATTTTTCTCAACCGGTTACAATACAATTTTCATTGATTTTACTCGCTACGCGCGCGCTACAAGTAGCGTACAATATAAACCGTACAATATGGGAGAATACAGAACGCTCGCGTGATGCGGAAATATTCAAGTAAAAATATCAAAGCTGCAATAAATATATATATATTATAATAAAAAAACATAGTTATCCCGGATTTTCAATAGTGTTATCCCTGATATTGATGTCATCAGAATTTTACTAGTGTGAAGTAATTAATTATATATTATAGTAAAAAATGTATGGTATGAGTTAATCTTACTAATGTCCTTTGTATTACTTTTAGCGGATCTTTCAGATGATGACTTGAGTAAAATGAAGTATACACTGCTACAAGGTACTTTTAGTGGAAATAATATTATGTTTGTTAGTTAAAGTGAAGCTTTAGTAAGAATTTAGATATTTTAACTAATCAGATAAAAATAGTGAAACATTTGGGGGAGAGCTCCAATTTAATTTGGGAAAGTATCAGCTTAATTACCCATGCACATTTATTCTTTGCCTTTTCATGCCTGATATTTGGTACCACTTCTCATGTGCAATATAATATAACTCATTCCATTTATGTATCACCAGAATGTAAGATATCGATATCACCATAATCTTTGGCTGGATGTCCACATTCTTGATTGACAGAAGGATTCTCCTCTACCATAATACTACGACATTTTGATCACTTGGTCCACTTTTGCTGGCAAATTAATAACAATACCCTGGGTTCAATTCCCTGATGACAACTGAGATGTTTTTACATTTTCTCTTTGTATAGACCACTTTGATTAAAAAAAGTTTGTTCAGTCTTGTTTTTATGAAGGATCCTAACTTAATATAATTACTTACTATTAATAGTATAATTATATGTGTGTGTATTTCTTATTTTTAGTATACCATAATGTTATATTATTTGTAGGTGGGATGTCAAATCAAGAGGTTGAAGAAATACTTATGGAACGTAATAAAGGTAATTCTTATTTTAACATTTTTTGTTTTTGTTTTCTACAGCAAAGTAGTATACTCACACATACTCTTGTTCACTGGAAATACTAACTATTCCTCTCTTCTTGACTGGGCTTTAGACATTAACTTTTAAAGTATTAACAATAAAGTTGGGTACGGTGATTATCATAAAAACATACTCCAGTAAGTTTGTAAGACCTAGTTGTGTGTCCTCCAACATTCAGATCATGTCGGAGACAACCTAAGAGACAAACAATTCAAAATTTTATATTTTGTTGGCTAAAACAATGGTTATTGACTACAAACTTGCCCTATTAGGTAAAACAATGGTTATTGACTACAAACTTGCCCTATTAGGTAAAACAATGGTTATTGACTACAAACTTGCCCTATTAGGTAAAACAATGGTTATTGACTACAAACTTGCCCTATTAGGTAAAACAATGGTTATTGACTACAAACTTACCCCTATTAGGTAAAACAATGGTTATTGACTACAAACTTGCCCTATTAGGTAAAGCAATGGTTATTGACAACAAACTTACCCTATTAGGTAAAGCAATGGTTATTGACTACAAACTTGCCCTATTAGGTAAAACAATGGTTATTGACTACAAACTTGCCCTATTAGGTAAAACAATGGTTATTGACTACAAACTTGCCCTATTAGGTAAAGCAATGGTTATTGACTACAAACTTGCCCTATTAGGTAAAACAATGGTTATTGACTACAAACTTGCCCTACTAGGTAAAGCAATGGTTATTGACTACAAACTTGCCCTATTAGGTAAAACAATGGTTATTGACTACAAACTTGCCCTATTAGGTAAAACAATGGTTATTGACTACAAACTTGCCCTATTAGGTAAAGCAATGGTTATTGACTACAAACTTGCCCTATTAGGTAAAGCAATGGTTATTGACTACAAACTTGCCCTATTAGGTAAAACAATGGTTATTGACTACAAACTTGACCTATTAGGTAAACTATTGCATGCTTTTACCTAAACTATGTGAATAGGAGCTAAAGCATAAACTTCGGGAAAACTAAGCAAGTGTACTTGTTGTTGAATAAGTTGTGCACAATGACTAACCTGCCACTTGTGCTGAAGCACATTACTGTGAATTCCACAAGCTTTCCACTAGCCTTCAAGATGTCTAACAGGCTACATTCAGTGGACCACAACATGTGTACAGAAATCTGCTATATTAAGTCGATTTTTTTCTTTGCAAACAAGTGAAGCAACAGCTCTCATTCTTTTCACCAATTCAAATTAAATTTTCACTGCCACCGGAGCGTTTTTGTTCTCTATGCCAACTGTACATCTATGCCTCAGCTTGTGTAGCTTCAGCCTGAATGGATTATCATTGAAATTAAGACAGATGACGTAGCAAGGTAAAAAAATTTCAAAATGCTAGGACTGCAGGTTATGAAATACTTGAATCCTTTTGAGAAATTGAATAAAAATACCTGTTATTGTATATATTTGAGCACTTCATATTTTACCAATACTTCTAATTACTTTTGAAGTACTTTGAAATTCTTGTAATTAGTCTTATAATGCTTAATCCATGGCAGCAGTTAAATGCTGTAACAAGTGCTAATAATATATAATGTCTTGAGCTTCTCACTAGCTCCATTAAGATATGAAGTAGTCTCTACTTCTATTCTGAAAGGCAGAGAGTGAAGGCGAAACAATTTTTTTACCATTTCAACAAAAGGAACAATGCATGACTGATTTCTGAGGGTATTTATCACTTAATAAAGGCCAATCAAATCAAATCCATATGGTGTTTAGCTTAGTTTTCAAAAACCAATCGCATATTTTAAACTTCAGTCAGTACTAAAATGGGCCATTTAACTGCAAGTTAGGTGGGGTTAATGCCAGGTGGGAACTCCTACGACTTAGATATGGGGACACCTGGGTAGGTGGGAAAGGGGGCGCGCTACAAGGCGTCACGTGAGGTTGAGCGGGAGAAAAAGCAGGTTGACCTGCCTCGTGGTCAGTCTCTGGAGCAAGCAACACAAGTGGTGTAAATTGTAGAGTTTGCTAAATCCCACCCACCCACACCTTACCATGAACTATTGGGGAGGGGTTAATTAAATTTTAGGTGTATTTTTATTTTCTTATTATTATTTTTTTTTCACTCTCCGGCGTGTAGCCTTGTGCTACTCGCCATGATACCGTGTGTTGCCGGGATTAAATGGGGCATCTGCCCCGCCCCATATAATTGCCCCGAGCCAGCACAGGTTGGCCCGGGGGTGGGGCTTCCGGCGACAAACTAGACCAAACCACTCAGCAAAATAGCTGCGGAATTAGATAGGGAGGAATTAAATAAGAAATAGATAGACATAGAGGGAATAAATAAGGAATTAGGGGAAGGGTTAGAGAGGAAGAAATTAGTTAATAAGGGTAGAGTCAGTGTGGCACCGAGCTGCCAGCATGGACGGGGGCCATGTTGGAGGGCGAGAGGTGACGTTGGAGTAGGATCGAGCCGCAGGATTAAACATATTTGTACTAATAATTCAAGTATCCATCATGAACTTGTGGTATTTGTACAGACAGGTACTGCTTCATAGATATGGTAGTATTTCAGTCAAGAAGTCAGTCAGCTGCTTTTTTTATGTTAAATCAAAATAGATTGTGACCACTAAGAAGGACAGTGGCAAGAATGTTAAGTGTTGCATTGACAAATTAATAGTTGTAAAATATAAAATGTGGCAGAAAATGTATTGCTGCATTATATTATGTATTTATTTTGTATTCAGCATTTGAAAGGCTACATCCAAGCTTAAATGGTGCAGGTGACTTGTGTACATGTGCAGTATATAATCTAATTCAGCACAAATGATGGGTAAGCAGCCTGGTTATGTTTAATTTGAATGGACAATAAGGAAGATCTGGAGAATAGGTCTTCTCTACACGTCTTCATTTTTTATCTTTAGATTTAATATTAATAGTTTATAGAATGGATGGCTCACTATAACATACAGTGCTTGGTATTAACACGATAGCTTCTTATAAATGCTCATAGATAATTTATTCTCTTTGTACTGCTTGCTGGAGTCAAAGTGTATTCTCTTGCACTAAAATGATTGTAGAAGTAGTTGAATGTCGTACTTCCCCCCCACACACAAAGTCACACAGCGTAGACTCACTGCACTCTAGACACTGCTTAGCAAGACCTTCTGGAACTTTGTAAGAGTTACATGGCTATCTCCCTCACTTGCTAAGATATATTATTATGTATGTTTGAAATATCGTTCAATGTTAGAACTGTACTATTTTAACATTAAGAGGAGCTGTGTACAGTTCAATTGTCTGCTCTGTCTGGGTTTGTGTTGTTTGTATGTTTTAAAACAACTTTACAGTTTTTAGGTACATAAATATAATGTATTCATGAATAGCAGTAGAGTTCTTGAAAGTTTTAATAATGAAGCAAATAATGAAAAGGGCAGGAAATTATTCAGTCCATATAATGGACTTTATTATTATTATTATTATTATTAATTTTATCATTATAATAATAATTATTATTCATTATTATGTATTGCTAGTTATGATTGGCTATAACATAGTGATGTTGTAATAGAAGCTCTTGTTTTATAAGTTTATTGTTATTGAAATACATTAATTGTAGAAACAAGAAGAGATGAGAATGTACGACAAAGTCATCAAGGTAGCAATAGATAGCTATACATAATTTGAGCAATTTTTGAATTAATGCAATAAGAAAATTTAATCATATATTTTCCTTGTTAGAGGGCACACGAATATAGGTTTTGCATTAGTAAAGATGGTTGTGGTTGCAACTACAGGTATGCCATTGTAACACATCAATACATCGTGAGCCATGAGTTGTTGATAAGACTAGATGTGAGGTCAATACATAGTGAACCATGAGTTGTTGATTAGACTAGATGTGAGGTCAATACATCATGAACCATGAGTTGTTGATAAGACTAGATGTGAGGTCAATACATCGTGAACCATGAGTTGTTGATAAGACTAGGTGTGAGGTCAATACCTCATGAACCATAAGTTGTTGATAAAACTAGATGTGAGGTCAATACATCATGAACCATGAGTTGTTGATAAGACTAGATGTGAGGTCAATACATCGTGAACCATGAGTTGTTGATAAAACTAGATGTGAGGTCAATACATCATGAACCATGAGTTGTTGATAAGACTAGATGTGAGGTCAATACATCATGAACCATGAGTTGTTGATAAGACTAGGTGTGAGGTCAATACATCATGAACCATGAGTTGTTGATAAGACTAGATGTGAGGATGTGAGGTCAATACATCGTGAGCCATGAGTTGTTGATAAGACTAGATGTGAGGTCAATACATCGTGAACCATGAGTTGTTGATAAGACTAGGTGTGAGGTCAATACCTCATGAACCATGAGTTGTTGATAAAACTAGATGTGAGGTCAATACATCATGAACCATGTTGTTGATAAGACTAGATGTGAGGTCAATACATCGTGAACCATGAGTTGTTGATAAGACTAGGTGTGAGGTCAATACCTCATGAGCCATGAGTTGTTGATAAAACTAGATGTGAGGTCAATACATCATGAACCATGAGTTGTTGATAAGACTAGATGTGAGGTCAATAAATCATGAGCCATGAGTTGTTGATAAAACTAGATGTGAGGTCAATAAATCATGAGCCATGAGTTGTTGATAAGACTAGATGTGAGGTCAATACATCGTGAACCATGAGTTGTTGATAAGACTAGATGTGAGGTCAATACATCATGAACCATGAGTTGTTGATAAGACTAGATGTGAGGTCAATACATCGTGAACCATGAGTTGTTGATAAGACTAGGTGTGAGGTCAATACATCATGAACCATGAGTTGTTGATAAAACTAGATGTGAGGTCAATACATCATGAACCATGAGTTGTTGATAAGACTAGATGTGAGGTCAATACATCGTGAACCATGAGTTGTTGATAAGACTAGGTGTGAGGTCAATACCTCATGAACCATGAGTTGTTGATAAAACTAGATGTGAGGTCAATACATCATGAACCATGAGTTGTTGATGTGAGGTCAATACATCGTGAGCCATGAGTTGTTGATGATAAGACTAGATGTGAGGTCAATACATCATGAACCATGGGTTATGTGAGGTCAATACATCGTGAATCATGAGTTGTTGATAAGACTAGATGTGAGGTCAATACCTCATGAACCATGAGTTGTTGATAAGACTAGATGTGAGGTCAATACCTCATGAACCATGAGTTGTTGATAAGACTAGATGTGAGGTCAATACATCGTGAACCATGAGTTGTTGATAAGACTAGATGTGAGGATGTGAGGTCAATACATCGTGAATCATGAGTTGTTGATAAGACTAGGTGTGAGGTCAATACATCGTGAGCCATGAGTTATTAATAAGAATAGGTGCCACACTGGTTTTTATTCATTTTCTTGTCAATCATGAAAATACATAATTATGTGAGGATCGTAAAGGTTCAATTGTGAGCTTTCGCCTAAATTTTGTTTTGTATGATTTGTTCTCCTTATTACAACATGTAGGGGGTGTGACACTATAGTTTTATACCTTGCAAATATAGTCGCCAATTAAGTACTTTTCCTCCTGTAATGGAATAACTTAATTATGTTGAAACAGCTTATTAAGCACCGTCATATTTCTTAATATTTTGTTGTGACCTATCAGCAAGTATAACATTATCACAACAAGTAACCCAAATGAAAAAACAGCAAACCATAAAAAAATAACTGGTATTTTGATAGGAATGTATATATATTACATAGCTATTTATATAAATTGTATATTAACGAATATTTTGACTGGTTGTATTATCTGTTATTAGTAGAACCAAATCGTGGAGCAGGAATGGAAGCATCACGAAGTCAAGGTAGTCAGATGATATCAAAACACAGATAATGGTGGTATTCGGGATTAATAGCATGAGTGGAGTGAGAAAATATTCACTCAGCAAAGCCGAGTGAATATTCTCGCTGCACAAATGCTATTTATCCAAATACCACAGTTTTCCGTGCTATAATACTATAGCCAAAGATAACAGTTCATTTCTGCAGCTAAGAAAGCCATGATCTTGTATTATATTTCAGTCAAAGAAATTTTTCGTCCCAGTTCTGCTATTATTCATACTGTTCTCATCGTTGCTCGGGAATTTTGCCACAACATTGCCTAGCGGATAAAAGTGTGGCAAGGTCACGAATAGATTGCCGTGACCAACCAGATCATTATTTCAGTTATCCACTGCCGTGGTAATTCATAATAATACCACACTTTTTTAAAATTGAAAAATGACTCGGCTATGGTATAAGTTATATTAAGATATATGTAAGCAATTGTATTATATCCTAATTGAAAGTGTTTGAAGATTTTACTTTTATTAATAGACTAGATGGTTGTTTAACTTGAAGGATCTATCCAGTTTGCAAATTATTAATAATGATAATATGGTTTAATTAAAATACTAAGAATAGAACATCATGTCATAATTTTGTCTTGAAAATTGAAATGATTCACTGGTTGATATTGCTCCAGTCAAATGTGTGTCTATGAATTGAAATGATTCACTGGTTGATATTGCTCCAGTCAAATGTGTGTCTATGAATTGAAATGATTCACTGGTTGATATTGCTCCAGTCAAATGTGTGCCTATGAATTGAAATGATTCACTGGTTGATATTGCTCCAGTCAAATGTGTGCCTATGAATTGAAATGATTCACTGGTTGATATTGCTCCAGTCAAATGTGTGTCTATGAATTGAAATGATTCACTGGTTGATATTGCTCCAGTCAAATGTGTGTCTATGAATTGCAATGATTCACTGGTTGATATTGCTCCAGTCAAATGTGTGTCTATGAATTGAAATGATTCACTGGTTGATATTGCTCCAGTCAAATGTGTGCCTATGAATTGAAATGATTCACTGGTTGATATTGCTCCAGTCAAATGTGTGCCTATGAATTGAAATGATTCACTGGTTGATATTGCTCCAGTCAAATGTGTGCCTATGAATTGAAATGATTCACTGGTTGATATTGCTCCAGTCAAATGTGTGCCTATGAAGCTGCCACATAACAGAGTGATAAAGCCACATTCCATTTGTACTGATTTGGTTAGGCATAGTTGTCATGAACCTTGACTTGCATGCATACTAGGATATCATTAGTCCAGCATTTGCTGGGTCTGCTGAGACACTTTTGCTGTCATAACTAGGAAGGGAGTGGCGAAAGGAGTCTAGTGGAAGGTACTTTACAGAAACTAGAAGTAGTAATCGTACATGGATATGTTATGTGTATTATCTAGAAGTATTGGCAGAACAAATCTCCAATCCGGAACTGTATATGAAAGAAATATTTACATAATCATTGAGTGCAAATTAATTTTCCCGCCACCAACAATATAGCTAATAACATACAAATTAATCCACTAATACATTATTATTGTTTTCATAATGAGTCATTCTGACCTGAGAGACTGCAATAATCCCAGCCACTGAGCAAACTAATGGGAAGGCTTGTCTCACCAGTTGTGTAAGTGTGATAACCTGTTTCTTGTAAATAGTGTTAATAATTATTTGCCTAGCACAAGAGAAGAAACTGAACTCAAAGTGTGACATTCATCTTACTACAGCTGCAGATTTGAATGTAGTGCAGTGGCTGATTTCTGCAGTTTACTATGAATGTGTGACTGTTTTAATCTTTTTTATTTGTGCTTGCTCAGTAATTTTTATGTTCACGTGTAACTACAAAAAATTCATTAATTGAATTAATTTTGGCTCTGGATCAGTTATGACATTCTATCCAAAACTGCCATATCTTGACATTCACTAGTAATGCATTAATGTTGACATAGATATTAATCTACATGCCTTGTTGTAGGTGCTGACAGACAAAGAATTGTGCAATTTTTAGATGAAGGTATTTTTTAATTAAATAAATATATGACTAAAATGTTAATAATTTATAAGCACATGCATTACTACTATGGCTAATTCAATGCTTGCAATTATACTATTTATGACATACTGAGGAGGAATCAAGTGAGAAATAAACATACACTTTTTTAAAAGTTACTCTGGTTTCTAATATTTAGTTAAGACAGGTAATATTTGAGAAAAAGATAATGTAATGTTAGAGTGGCACTATTGTTTTATAGCTGGACTCACAGGTGAAGCTAGAAGACAAGCTTTACGAGATATGGGTGAAGGTATGTACTAATTTCTTCTTAATTGATTATAATATTTTGTTTTAGCAAGTCAAAGTTTTGATTTAACTGTTTATTTCTAGTAGTAACCCACACTGAGTAAGGAATGCTTTGAGTAATGGTTTAATTAACATTTCTTACAGCTGCTCACTACTTCTAGTAGTAACCCACACTGAGTAAAGAATGCTTTGAGTAATGGTTTAATTAACATTTCTTACAGTTGTTCACTACTTCTAGTAGTAACCCACACTGAGTAAGGAATGCTTTACTTCTAGTAGTAACCCACACTGAGTAAGGAATGCTTTGAGTAATGGTTTAATTAACATTTCTTACAGCTGCTCACTACTTCTAGTAGTAACCCACACTGAGTAAGGAATGCTTTGAGTAATGGTTTAATTAACATTTCTTACAGCTGCTCACTACTTCTAGTAGTAACCCACACTGAGTAAAGAATGCTTTGAGTAATGGTTTAATTAACATTTCTTACAGTTGCTTGCTCACTACTTCTTGTTCAAGCCTCACATTACTTTACAACTTTACCCACTTCTCACCTATTGACTTACATTTCCCTGCTAGTCACCTCCTCCTGCAGCTAAATATAAAATATTGATCCATTGACAGTCACCCTGACCGTCAATTATGTATCATTATGCAATTTATACACACATGTTCTGGCAAACACTTTTTTTTTCTTCCATTTATGTATATTTTACAGTCATGCTCACCTTTCCTCATCCCACTATTTAAACTAGAACCTTGAATCATTTCACTCTCTCTGTTTTTTCTTAGTTTATACTTTCTTTAAAGATATAGTTTTAGTTAAATTTGACTGAGCTATTTCTGCACATGCTGGCCTTACAACCCAGCTACAGAGGCAGAGAGAAATCCATATTGCTAGTTGATTTACGCAACACTTCTTAAAATAACTCCACAAACTACACTTGAAAATAGTCATGTTCAATGTCATGATGAAATTGTTAACTTTTAGAAAATTTAAAGGAGCCATGGTTTGGGCTTGATAGTATTTGAGTTATAGTAAACAACTATAGGTCCATATAGTCAACATTATGGGTACCAATGAAAACCAATTCAGTCTGGTATATATAGTACCAATATTTACCAGTAGACAGGATAAACAATGAAGGAAGCAGGATTGACATTAAATATATTTACAATTAGGACTTTCTGACAGTGTATTCGTTAAGATCAATTACAGCTAATGAGTTGAATACAAAACAAAGTTTTCTAATCTTGCTCATTAGTCTAAAGTACTATTTTAACTTAACAAAAAGTTAATATGTTATTTAATATATTTTGATAGATCCAAACCAGTATCCTGAGCACCGTAGTAAAGGTATGACTATTTATCTAATCTATGCCATATTTACAACTTATTTGTCATAATTTTATATAAACTTTTTAACTTAAATTGGTAGTAGGTATACTTTAGTAATATTTTCAGCTATAAGAAAGATTATAAATGGCAAGAGAATTCGTGGCTTGCGCCATGTGATAACAGGTGAGATAATATATGATCAGGGAGCTACTAAGATTAGTGAGAAGAGCAAGGAAGACTTACATATGTAAAGGACACTAACCTTGTCAGTTCACTCTCCCCACCCCCTCCCCCCAATTACCCTCCCCAAAATTTAAATAGAGACATTGCTTCGAACTTTTCTGATGATAGTTGTGTAGACTGTATGCAAGTGTCTCTGCATGTTTTAAAAGGTAGAACGCCCACTTTATACCTTGCTGATTCAGTCATTCTCAGCTGAAATAATTATAAATTATTATTATTATTATTATTATTATTATTATTATCATTATTATTCATGTTACCATGCTACTACAAAATCGAGTTTGACTTTATTTAAGACAACTTCTTCAAGCAATCAAAACATCAGGTCGAGTTCAAATATAAATTAATAGGCTTTAAAAACAGACACCTTCACATGATTATTGATGCATAATTTGCATTACAGTTTGTAGTTATTGATTGTATTACAGAGTGTCCATGTTTTTATGTAATATAATTAAGTTCCTTGTTGGTTGCAGGAGAAGTTGTGGCATCATTTTACTTATGTGAATATATCTTGACTTTAATCCTTGTTGTTCAATTGATATGATAAAATAATGATTGTATGACATTATCCATTAATCTCGGGTGTATGTTGTTTGTGTGGTATGAGAATTGATACGATTTTTTCTTTTTTCTTTTTATTAAAAGTCATTGATGTAGGCTCCACAGAACCGAAACTTTTGAATTATTATTACAGATTTTTTTATAGTTCAATGGTTAAGAAACATAACGAGCTAAAGTAAATAATGCAGAGAAGAAAGTGCTAGCGAGGTCTGTATTCTTTAATTAGTCTGTTTATTGTGAGTCTTGTATTTAGTAATAACTTCATGTATGTCATGCATTGTTTAAGATTATCACTGCACATCATACCAAGACTAGCCTGATACCGTAGTGAATGAGAATGGATAAGCATTGTAGTAATCTTGTATAGAAATTACCAGTTTATGTTCTGCAGAGTGTGGTTTATAGTGATAGAGATGTGGTGCTGACATGTTGTGCAGTAAGAGATTCAGAGAATGGCTCCTATGGATACCATAGAAGCGGGTTGTTTAGCAACCTCTCTCACTGTTAAAAACAACTTCTTTATAAAGTGTTGTTTTTTTTGTTTAAGCACCCTTTGCCTCCAGAGATTTAGCAGTTTATTACGCACTCGTCAACTGGTGATTGGTCTAATTCCATACCATTTAATGTTATTAGTGGGGATGCTTAACAACTCTCATTTATGGCAAGTGTTGTGGTGATCCACTAAAGAAGTAGGGCTGGGTCAGTGCTCAGTATAATCTGCATTGTGGTGATTAGTATATTAGTCCTATCATATAGTATGATGGCAATGAAAATAAGAATGGGTCATGGTATGACATTCATAGTGATCTAGTGTTGGAATAACAAGCGATTGTTACATGCATAATGGTCCACTAATTACAAGTTATGATATTTTATTGCGGCAAAGTATAAATTTATACATATTGTGTGGAGTGTGTAGTTAGAGACATTGGAAAGAATTTTAGTATAATAATGTTAATAATTTTTCTCTGCCTTCCTTTACTCATAAAATGTATTTTCTCTCTTTTTAAGATGGCTTGCTTAACACAAGTATTTTCTGGACCACTATGCATACAAACCCTTTATTTCAACACTAGATCTCTACAGTGTGCATTAAGCAAGCAGGTCCTGGGTTCGATTCCCAGTGGTGACCAAATATTCTTTAGTTCTTTATTGTTAAAAATAAAAAGCCTGTGAAAGAGAAAGAATACATCTAATAATGATTTCGGTTTAACACAACACCTGTTTTTCTAGCTGGCAAGGTCTGCAATAGAAGAAATGAATCATTTAAGCATCAGCAACACTTGTAAATCTATATAACTAGTGGTGTGGTTGAGCACAAATGGCTAGCTAGCCTTAAACTACACTATTGTTAAACAATTGATTTTAACTTCTAACACTCAAGCTACTAAAATGAAGTCGAGTTTTTTAATTAAGTATATGTGACCGTCTACGGGAAAACCGGGCACAACGCGGCGTGCATAATATCGAGAAAAGATCGATCAATTTCTTAAAAATGTATTGTTTCAAGCCGACGGAAGGGAACGGTTAGGTCTATTATAGCGGGAACGACTTAAGCTACGAAGATAAAACTTGGAGAGCTCAATATCTGGACGCTGACAACTCCGTAAGTGAAAAAAAAAAAAATTCGAAGGGTGCCGCGTTGTGCCTGGTTTTCCTATAGACGGTCACATATACAGTAAAGGGGATTCAATGCCATAGTAACCGGTTTGAATTGAAAAAGAAGCAACCAACCAAGTCACGTGATTTAATTTTTTTTTCTTTGTGATATTCTTAGTAGTAGTTGTAATGCACAATACATTCACACAACTGAACATACATTCGTGGTTAGTATAGTGGACAATGAATTTGAAGTAAATACCTTTGTATAAATAGAAATGGAGCTCCCATAAGTTTTAGAGTTTTAACTGCACCCTCAAAAGAATTCAAAGCGGTAAACAATTCAATTTCTAGGGTGATACGGATAATGATCGCTAAACCGGAGGATTCTGTTTAGTGAAGTTTGGCACGGGGTCAAACACGGAGCGAACACAAAAATACGCGAGGGTCAAACAGTAGTTGACCATTATTGGCGAGAGAGAGAAGCGAGCGAGACACTATCAGGGGTAACTCAATCGAAATTTCGCTATATTTATTGGCGAGCGAGCGTAGCGAGCGAGACACTTACAGGGGTAACACAATTGAAAAGATTGTTGCGTTTCTAGCTTTGTGTCGCGATTAGCTTAGGTTGCGAGTGTGGAAACAGGATAGACAGAGTGCCCTGTTGTCACAGAGGGTACAGGACCACCTGATAGGATGTAGGTAAGATTATTTGTCTACCTGTTCAATATCAACTGCCGTATAGCAAATATCACAGTGATTATAGCTATCATTTAGCTAGCAACTTGTAATACAGCCACACTTAAGCTGTTTGCTGTTAAATTGTGTGCTTGTCAAAGCCGTGTTTATGCCAATTCCTTTCCTTTACTACTATAGATGCCGTTTATTGTAAGGATTAGGACCAACTCAGGCAGCACTCCACCTTCAACTCGGATCACAATTTTATCATTTCATCAAATTTCGCTTCTAATTACGTAAGTTAGGTAAAGCGTTCACAGTTCCAGTATTTTTCAATAAACGAGCTCTGAGAATCCTTAGTGGCGGTGGTAAGTCAATGCGCTCTTTGTCATGGTTATAAGCCGTGCGCAACAGTATTTACTTGAAAATACATTGTCCACTAGACTACTGCGAAGGTAAGTCTGTGTAGGTGCATGTCCAGTTGTGTCAAAGCATTGTGTGTTACAACCACTACTTAGCTAAAGAATATCACAAAGAAAACTTTTAACGTGTATTGTTTTTGTTGCTTTTCCCCCCCTTCAATTCAAGCAGTTGCAGAGAGTTGTTACTATGGCACTGAAATCCCTTTACCCTGTATGCTAAATTTAAAAACTAGACCTTATTTTCAGTAGCTTCAGTGTTGGAAGTCAAAATCATTCATATAAAAATAGTATAGTCTTTAGGCTCGCTCGCCATTTGTGCTCAAGCACATCACTAGTTTATTTGTATATATGTTTGGATGTACGTATGTCATTTTATACTTTGACCCTCGCGTTTTTGTGTTAGTTATGTGGTCGACCCCGTTCCAAATTGCACTAAACAGAATCATCTGGTTTGTCGATCAGTACTCGTATCACCCTAGAAATTGAATTGTTTACCGTTTTGAATTCTTTTGCGGTGCAGTTAAAACTTGAAAACTTAAGGGACTTCCATTTCTATTCGAGTTAGTGGCGGTGGTAAGTCAATGTGCTCTTTCACCATGCAAATACTTCAGTATACACCGGTGTATAACATAAGGATAACTTTGTTATACATATGAGAAACACCAGGGTCACTCATCTAGTATACACCAGTGTTTCTCCTGTGTATAGGTACCGGTTTACACAGGTGTGTATAACATTGATATAACAAAAGTATACTACTGGTGTAAACCATATGTAAACCATAAGTATAACATATGTATAACTTAAGTATATCAAAAGTATACTACGCATATGTATAACTTAAGTATATCAAAAGTATACTACGCATATGTATAACTTAAGTATATCAAAAGTATACTACACTGGTTATAACAATAGTAGATGGCCTGCGTATATCTTTCATATTGCCTATTATTTCAAATATTTATCATACGTAAAACAAAAGTATAATGACCACAAAAAAAAGTGATCTTGCACCATAAAAATTTTTGAAACATTTGAAAAAAGAAATCACTTCGTCCAATAAAATAAAGATTCTGTGTGAATATTGCTTGATCATTGTTATCACTGCATGGAGAGTTCTCCGGTGAAAACAGAACTTCATACTTGACGCTTGCATCCTATTCCCGATATAAATCTTTCAGATAGTATTCACAACATCCACAACGTCCCCTTCAAAATTCTGAACACATAAACACACACAAAATGAAATTGCATTAGACTACACAGATAAAACCTAACTTAAAATTAAGACAAATAATTATACTACACAAATATTTAGTCGGCGAGCGAGCGAGACACTTACAGAGGGAACACAATTGAAAATTGGGGATGTTTGTTTATTTCTATATATGTTTGGACGTACGTATGTCATTTTGTATACTTTGACTTTCTCCTATTTTTTGCGTTAGCTCTTTGTTCGACCCCAACCCAAACTTCACTAAACAGAATCCTCTGGCTAAGCGATCATTACCGTAGCATCCTAATATTGAATTGTTTACCGCTCTGAATAAAGGTCCACAATATATTAGTTCAATAAGAAAAAGGGTACATAATATATTACTTTAATTTGGATAGAGGTCCACAATACATCCGTTCACTATGGAAAAGGGTCCACAATATATTACTTCAATACGGAAAAGGGTCCACAATATATTAGTTCAATACAGAGAAGTGTCCACAATGTATGTTCAATACGGAAAAGTATCCACAATACAATTAGTTCAATACATAAGTTAAATATGGAAAAGGGTCCACAACACATTAGTTCAATAAGGAAAAGGCTCCACAATATATTAGTTCAATATTGATTGCGGTCCTCAATATATCCGTTCAATATAGAAAAGGGTCCACAATATATTACTTCAATACGGAAAAGTATCCACAATACATTAGTTCAGTACGGTAAAGTGTCCACAATATATTAGTTTAATATGGAAAAAGGTCCACAATATATTAGTTTATGAAAAAGGTGTGCACAATAAATATTAGTTCAATATGGAAAAGGGTCCACAATATATTACTTCAATATGGAAGTGTCCACAATGCATTAGTTCAATATGGAAAAAGGTCCACAGTATATAAGTTCAATATGGAAAAGGATCCACAATACATTAGTTCAGTACGGTAAAGTGTCCACAATAGATTAGTTCAATATGGATTGCGGTCCACAATATACCCATTCAATATGAATAAAGGGTCCACAATACATTAATTCAATATGGATAGAAATCCACAATACATAAGTTCAATATGGAAAAGGGTCCACAATATATAAGTTCAATATGGAAAA